>JAABUN010000037.1_pt1 | contig 282415 bp, 273 predicted proteins | sample 5559311 | NCBI WGS metagenome assembly JAABUN01 (sample SAMN10711877, study PRJNA513370) | rock metagenome | isolation source: Antarctica rocks | place: Antarctica: Victoria Land, Siegfried Peak sud | reverse complement strand
AGGTCCACGTAGCTGAACAGCGCCCCTGTCCGCTCGTCCGTCCCCCGCAATCCGACCTCCCGATCAAGCAACAGGAGTGAATCACGAGGCCAGCCGCGACGCGAGCGGGTTCTTCAACAGCCTGTTAGAGCAGGACGCCCGTCGCTTGAACGCTCAACCGGAGCTGCGAGCGTCCGAACGGCGGGCCAGCCGTTCTAGTCGAGCGCTGGCGTTCGCGATGGGGCGCTTGCTGCCCGAGGCTCCAGGTCGTCGCTGATCCTCCTTGCAACAGCTGCTTCGTTGCTGTCGAGCGGGTCGACACGGGTCAGTTCTGAAGAAGCCTGCCCCGAAACGCGCGCTCGATCACCAGGGTCAGGAAGATCGTGCCCACACCCCATTCAACCAGATAGGCCTTGTCCAGCACGGAAGACGGGTACCCGAGATAGTAGGACGTCCGCATCCATTCGACCGCATGCAGCATGGGATTGTAGGACACGATCGTGCGGAGGGGCTCGGGAAGTTGGCTCGGCACGAAGACGATGCCGCAGGTCAGGTACATGCCGATGAGGAAAAGCGTGTAGCCGGTGAGCCACATGGGCGTGAGGAAAGTGACGAGGCCGTTCAGCATCCCGAAGCCTAGACCGATGAGCAGGGACGCGCCCATTGCCAGGTAGGCCTGTCCAATATCGAGCGGCACGACGTCGATACGCGTGACCCACATGCACAAGAGAACGATCACCGTTCCGCAGCAGGAGCCGAGCACTTCGAGAATGGCTCGGGCGAACAAGATATCAAGAATCCTCACTGCCGGGAACGCCAGCAGCGGCCTATTCAGGATCAGTGCCGCCATAATAAACCGCGACATGTAGTTGAACATCATGAACGGAACGAGGCCGGTTGAGAAGAACAGAACTAGGCTGTCGCCGTACGGAGCGATCCTCCCTAGGCCGGCATAAATTGCGAGGAGGGACGCGATATGCGCCAGCGGCCACGCGATCGCGACCGTGAACCCGAGCCCATGTCCAAAGAACCGCGTGCGGATGTCTCGCAAGATTAACGCGTTGAGCACACGGCATTGAGTGACCAGTGCTGAATCGTGGCGCGGCGTTCGCGCGGTGGAGGAGCTCAATCGGTATTCCCGGCGTTTGAAATGGAATCGAGAACGGACGCTCTTTAGGTAGGCAGCAAGGTGAAAGCGTGGCGGATGCGGAGTGACAAACACGCTCGCGTTGTCACGATGGCGTGCGGGCAGGCGCTTGCGCGTGAGAACAAACCGTGTACGTTAGTGGGGCCGCTCTCGTTGAACCCGACCTCAGCCCCTGCCATAAGGACTGCCAGCATGTCGTCAGCTCTGCGCCTGATCGAAAGCCCCTCCATGGACAAGACCAAGGCGCTGGACGCGGCGCTGTCGCAGATCGAGCGCGCCTTCGGCAAGGGCTCGATCATGCGGCTCGGCAAGAACGACAAGATCGCCGAGGTCGAATCCATCTCCTCGGGCTCGCTCGGGCTCGACATCGCGCTCGGCGTGGGCGGCTTGCCGCGCGGCCGGGTGATCGAGATCTACGGGCCGGAATCGTCCGGCAAGACGACGCTCGCGCTGCACGCGGTCGCGGAGGCGCAGAAGAAGGGCGGGGTCTGCGCCTTCGTGGACGCCGAGCACGCGCTCGACCCTGTCTACGCCCGCAAGCTCGGCGTGAAGCTCGATGATCTCTTGATCTCGCAGCCGGATACGGGCGAGCAGGCGCTCGAGATTTGCGACACGCTGGTCCGGTCGGGGGCGATCGACGTGCTTGTCGTGGATTCCGTCGCGGCCCTGACTCCCCGGGCCGAGATCGAGGGAGAGATGGGCGACGTCCAGCCGGGCGCCCAGGCGCGGCTGATGAGCCAGGCCCTTCGCAAGCTCACCGCCTCGATCTCGAAGTCGAAGTCGATGGTCATCTTCATCAACCAGATCCGGATGAAGATCGGCGTCATGTACGGCTCGCCCGAGACGACGACCGGCGGCAACGCGCTCAAGTTCTACGCCTCCGTCCGGCTCGACATCCGGCGCATCTCGACCCTCAAGGACCGCGACGAGGCGATCGGCAACTCGGTTCGGGTCAAGGTCGTCAAGAACAAGGTGGCACCGCCCTTCAAGCAGGTCGAGTTCGACATCATGTTCGGCGAGGGCATCTCGAAGGTCGGCGAGCTCGTCGATCTCGGAGTGAAGGCCGGGATTGTCGAGAAGTCGGGCGCCTGGTTCTCCTTCGACAGCCAGCGCCTCGGGCAGGGCCGCGAGAATGCGAAAACGCTGCTCCGCGAGAACCCCGACATCGCCAACCGCATCGAGAGCGCCATCCGGCAGAATGCCGGCCTCCTGGCAGACCGAATCCTCGACACCGCCACTCCGACCGAGGACGACCTCGACGAGGGGCGGCCGTAACGGCGCGCGATTCCGGGCGACGCGCGAGCGGCTAACCCGGGCTCCACGGCTGACCGAGACGCCTGCCGCATCCGTCGCGCTGGGCCGTGGGTCCCGGGTTCTCGCCTCGCGGCGAGCCCGGGATGATTGTGTTGCGGCGTTCCAAGCGGTCGCTCGACAACGATCCGACCCGCCCCTAGAACCCGGCCAGGGAGGCCGCATGAGCGGCCCTGTTCGCACGGGTTCGATCGGCTGATGAGCGGCGTCAACGAGATCAGGTCCGCCTTTCTCGACTATTTCGCGAAGAATGGCCACGAGGTGGTGGCGTCGTCGTCTCTCGTGCCCCGCAACGACCCGACGCTGATGTTCACCAATGCCGGGATGGTGCAGTTCAAGAACGTCTTTACCGGGATCGAGACGCGGCCCTATTCTCGGGCGACCTCGTCACAGAAATGCGTGCGGGCGGGCGGCAAGCACAACGACCTCGACAATGTCGGCTATACCGCGCGGCATCACACCTTTTTCGAGATGCTCGGCAACTTCTCCTTCGGGGATTACTTCAAGCCGGAGGCGATCGAACTCGCCTGGAACCTCATCACGAAGGAGTACGGGCTCGCCCAGGACCGCCTCCTGGTCACGGTCTATGCCGACGACGAGGACGCGGCGTCCCTGTGGCGGCGGGTCGCGGGCTTTCCGGACGAGCGCATCATCCGGATCGGCACGTCGGACAATTTCTGGCAGATGGGCGATACGGGTCCCTGCGGACCCTGCTCGGAGATCTTCATCGACCAAGGTCCTGCCCTCCAAGGGGGACCGCCCGGGTCTCCGGACGAGGACGGAGACCGGTTCCTCGAATTCTGGAACCTCGTCTTCATGCAGTTCGACCAGGTCGAGCCGGGCAATCGTGTCCCGCTGCCGCGGCAATCGATCGATACCGGCATGGGTCTCGAGCGGATGGCCGCCATTCTGCAGGGCGTGCATTCGAATTACGACACCGACCTGTTCCGGGCCCTGATCGAGGCGGTCGCGCACGCGATCGGGCGCGGACCTGGCGATGCCACCCGCGCGTCGTACCGGGTCATCGCGGACCACCTGCGCGCCTCCTCGTTCCTCGTGGCCGACGGCGTCCTGCCCTCGAACGAGGGCCGCGGCTACGTACTGCGGCGGATCATGCGCCGCGCCATGCGGCACGCGGAGCTGCTCGGTTCGCGCGAGCCCCTGATGTGGCGGCTCGTGCCGGTGCTCGTCCGCGAGATGGGCCTCGCCTTCCCGGAACTCGTGCGGGCCGAGGGCCTCATCGTGGAGACGCTGCGGCTCGAGGAGACGCGCTTCCGGCGCACGCTCGAGCGCGGCCTCGCCATCCTGGACGATGAGAGCCGGTCGTTGACATCGGGGCAGTCGCTCTCGGGCGAGACGGCATTCACGCTCTACGACACCTACGGGTTTCCGCTCGACCTCACGCAGGACGCCCTGAAGGCGCGCGGCGTGTCGGTCGACACGGACGCGTTCAAGGCCGCGATGGAGCGGCAGCGCGAGAAGGCGCGTGCAGCCTGGGCCGGGACGGGCGAGGCCGCCACCGAGACGGTCTGGTTCGGCCTGCGCGAGCGGGTCGGCGCGACCGAGTTCCTGGGCTACGAGACGGAGCGCGCCGAGGGCGTCGTGACCGGGATCGTCAAGGACGGCGCGGAGGTGGCCGAACTCGCGGCCGGGGAGAGCGGCCTCATCGTCCTGAACCAGACGCCGTTCTACGGCGAATCGGGCGGCCAGGTCGGCGATACCGGCGCAGTTGTCGGGCCCGGCGTCCTAGCCCGGGTGACGGATACGGAGCGCAAGCTGGGGGACGTCTTCGTCCATCACGTCACGGTGGAGGAGGGACGGCTCGCATCCGGCGCCTCGCTCGAGCTCCGGGTCGAGGCCGGCCGGCGAGCCTCGATCCGCGCCCACCATTCGGCGACCCATCTCCTGCACGAGGCCCTGCGCCGCGTCCTTGGCGATCATGTCGCCCAGAAGGGGTCGCTCGTCGCGCCCGACCGCCTGCGCTTCGATTTCAGTCATCCAAAACTGATGACGGCCGTCGAGATCGCCGAGGTCGAGGAGATCGCGAACCGCCTCGCGCTCCGCAACGAGCCCGTCGCGACCAGGCTGATGAGCGTCGACGACGCCATGGCGTCCGGCGCCCGCGCGCTGTTCGGCGAGAAGTACGGCGACGAGGTCCGGGTCGTGTCGATGGGCACGGACGACGAGGGCCGCGCCTTCTCGGTCGAGCTCTGCGGCGGCACCCATGTCGGCCGCACCGGCGATATCGGCCTCGTGGCGATGCTGTCCGAGAGCGCGGTCGCGGCCGGCGTTCGCCGGATCGAGGCGCTGACGGGCGACGCGGCCCGTCGGCATCTCACGAGCGAGAGCCGGATTCTCCATGAGCTCGCAGGCCTACTCAAGGCGCCCGCCACGGACGCGACGGCTCGTCTCTCGTCCCTTCTCGACGAGCGCCGCCGCCTTGAGCGCGACCTCTCCGACGCCCGCCGGAAGCTCGCCATGGGGGGCGGTGCGGGGGAGGGGGGCCCGGGACAGGGCAGCGAGAGCGTCGTCAACGGCATGACCTTCAAGCGCTCCGCCGTGGATGGCCTCGAGATGAAGGACCTGAAGCCCATCATCGACGCCGAGAAGAAGCGGCTCGGCTCGGGGGTGGTCGCGATCGTGGCCGTCGGGCCGGACGGCAAGGCCGGGATCGTGGTCGGCGTCACCGACGACCTCACGGCCCGGGTCGACGCCGTGACCCTGGTCAAGGCCGGCGCGCTGGAACTCGGCGGCCGCGGGGGCGGGGGGCGGCGCGACATGGCGCAGGCCGGCGGACCCGACGGGGCGAACGCGGAGGCGGCGCTCGCCGCCGTCGAGGCGGCGCTCGCCGCGGCGGCCTGAGCCGTGAGCGGGTCGGGCCCGCCCCCGGCTCTGCGCCGGCGCGTCTTCGAACTCCTCGACCAGGGGTCGACGGAGCCGCTCGGGACGCTGATCGACCGGGTCCTGATCGGCCTCATCCTCCTGAACGTCGGGGCGTCCGTGCTCGACAGCGTACCTTCCGTTGCGGAGCGCTTCGGCACGGTGCTGATGGCAGTCGAGATCGTCTCGGTCGCGGCCTTTACAATCGAGTACCTGGTTCGCCTGTGGTGCGCGCCCGAGCACTCGCTGGAGGAGCAGGCTTCCGCCTGGCGGGCGAGGCTCGCCTATGCGCTCACCCCCTCGGCGCTCATCGACCTCCTGTCGGTCGCGCCGGTCTACGTCGCGCTCCTGATCGGGGTCGATCTGCGCTCGCTCCTGGTTCTCCGCCTGCTGCGCTTCTTCAAGCTCGCCCGGTATTCCCCCGGCCTCGAGAGCCTCATTGAGGCGATCTCGACGGAACGGCGGGCGCTCACCGCCTGCGGGGTGATCCTGCTCGGGACCGTGCTCATCTCGGCGAGCGCGATGCGCTTCGCCGAGGCGGAGGCGCAGCCCGACAAGTTCGGCACCGTCCCCGACGCGATGTACTGGGCCTTCATCACGCTCGCGACCGTCGGCTACGGCGACGTGGTCCCGGTCACCCCGCTCGGAAAGGTGATCGCGTCGGTCACCGCTGTCGTCGGCATCATCATGCTGGCCCTGCCCGTCGGTCTCCTGGCCTCCGCTTTCGCCGACGAGATCCGGCGCCGCGATTTCGTCGTCACGCTCACGATGGTCGCAAAGGTGCCGCTCTTCGCCGATCTCGAGGCGTCCGAGGTCGCCGGCATCATGCGTTTTCTCCAAGCCCGGAGCTTCGAGAGCGGCAATGCCATCTTCCAGCGCGGCGACCCCGCTCACGCCATGTTCTTCATCTCGTCCGGCATGGTCGAGGTCGAGCTCAAGGACAATCCGATCCGGCTCCACGCCGGCGACTTCTTCGGTGAGATCGGCCTTCTCCACGGTCGCGAGCGCAGCGCTACGGTCATGGCTGTCTCGCGCGTACGGCTCCTCGTGCTGCAGGCGGCGGACCTCAAACACCTGATGGAGCGGACGCCTCTGATGGCCGAGCGCCTCCACGAGGTGGCGGGTGAACGGGCCGAAGCGAAGCCGCGGCTCGACCCGGCTCGGGGCGCTGATCAGCCTGGCGGCCACTCGGCCGCGTCATGATCCGGGTGCTGGCGCGAGGTCGCGTCGTAATCGTCGGCCGGCCGGCAGCCCGGGGAGGCGGTCAAAGGCCGGTCGCGCTCTGAGCGGCGTGCTGGACCAGGGGTTCCCCCGCCCTGGCAGCCGCCCGACAACGCCGTATCGCGGGTCATGCAGGCCCTCCTCCCTCTCGGCGATCAGGCCAGCTTACGGTCACCGGATCGAGCATGTTCCCCAGGGTAACGGGTCGGGCGGGGAGGGAGCGCTGGAATCCCGGTCGAACTGTGCCATGATCCCGCCAGCCGGAACGGCAGGTTTCGACGGAGGGGACGTTGCGTGCAATCGGACGACGAGCATTCATCGCCGGTGCCGGGGTCACGGCGCTCATGGGGGCGGCCGGAGGGGAGCGCGGGACCAAGGCCCTGGCGCAGGGCAGATGGCCCGACAGGCCGGTGCGCTTCGTCGTGCCGCTCGCGCCAGGAGGCGCGATCGACTTCGCGGCCCGGCAGTGCGGCGAGGTGATGACGCGCCAGATCGGCCAGCAGGTCATCGTGGAGAACCGAACCGGAGCCGGCGGCACCATCGGCATGGATTCGGTGATGAGGAGCGACCCGGACGGCTACACGATCCTGATCGGGAACGACAACGCCTCGAGCGCGCCGCACATCCTCAAGCTGCCGCACGACTACACCAAGGTGCTGATTCCCATCATCGACATCGGTCACCAGCCGTTGGTGCTCGGCGTGCATCCCTCGCTCGGCGTCAGCTCGGTCGAGGAATACGTCGCGCATGCCAAGAGGAGCGGGAGCGTCGCCTTCGCCTCGTCGGGCGTCGGCTCCAATCAGCACGTCCTTGGCGCATGGCTGGCGCGGGAAGCCGGTATCCGGCTCGAGCACGTGCCCTATCGGGGCGCCGGACAGGCGGTGAACGATCTCGTGGCCGGTCACGTGAAGTCCGCGCTGCTCGGCCCGACCGCGCTCATCCCCCACCACCAGGCCGGCACGATCAGGATCATCGCCCAATCGTCCGACAAGCGCGCGCCAGCCCTGCCGGACATCCCGACGCTCCAGGAAGCGGGCTATAAGGGCCTCGTATTGGAGGCTTGGTACGCCGCCTTCGCGCCTCCCGGAATGGCTCCCAGCCTGGTCGCCGAGATCAATGCTGCGATCGGCAGGGCCCTGACCGATCCGAGGCTCCGCGAAGCCTTCGCGAAGGGCATCATGGAACCGATCGGCGGGACGCCCGAGCAACTCGGTCAGCTTGCCCGGGCCGATTCGGCCAAGTACGAGCGGCTCGTGCGCGAGCTCGAGATCAGGGCCGGGTGAGGAGACAAGCTGGGCGGGCCCGGCTTAAGGCGTCATCGCCCGCTTCAGGTTCTCGTCCACCTTGTCGAGGAAGCCCGTCGTCGAGAGCCATGTCTGGTCGGCCCCGACCAGGAGCGCCAAGTCCTTGGTCATGTGGCCCTGCTCGACCGTGTCGACGCAGACCGTCTCCAGCGTGGTTGCGAACTTGGCCAACTCGTCGTTGCCGTCGAGCTTGGCCCTGTGCGACAGGCCGCGGGTCCAGGCGAAGATGGACGCGATCGAGTTGGTCGAGGTCTCCTTGCCTTTCTGGTGCTCGCGGAAATGGCGCGTCACGGTGCCGTGCGCGGCCTCGGCCTCCACCGTCTGGCCGTCCGGCGTCAGGAGAACCGAGGTCATCAGCCCGAGCGAGCCGAAGCCCTGCGCGACCGTATCCGACTGGACGTCGCCGTCGTAGTTCTTGCAGGCCCAGACGTAGCCGCCCGACCACTTCATCGCGGCTGCCACCATGTCGTCGATCAGCCGATGCTCGTAGCCGATGCCGAGCGCGGCGAATTTCGACTTGAACTCGGCATCGAACACCTCCTGGAAGATGTCCTTGAAGCGGCCGTCATAGACCTTGAGGATGGTGTTCTTGGTCGACAGGTAGACCGGGTACTTGCGGGCGAGGCCGAAGCTGAAGGAGGCGCGGGCGAAGTCGCGGATCGAATCGTCGAGGTTGTACATTGCGAGCGCGATGCCGGCCCCGGGGAACTTGAACACCTCCTTCTCGATCACGGTCCCGTCCTCGCCCTCGAACCGCATGGTCAGGCGGCCCTTGCCCGGCGTCTTGAAGTCGGTCGCCCGGTACTGGTCGCCGAAGGCGTGGCGGCCGATCACGATCGGCTGGGTCCAGCCCGGCACGAGGCGGGGGACGTTCCGGCAGATGATGGGCTCCCGAAAGACGACGCCGCCGAGAATGTTGCGGATGGTGCCGTTTGGCGACTTCCACATCTCCTTGAGGTTGAACTCCTTCACCCGGCCCTCGTCCGGCGTGATGGTGGCGCATTTCACCCCGACCCCGTGGCGCTTGATGGCTTCCGCGGCGTCGATGGTGACCTGGTCGCCCGTAGCGTCGCGGTGCTCGACGCCGAGATCGTAGTATTCGAGGTCGAGGTCGAGATAGGGGTGGATCAGCTTGTCCTTGATGGATTGCCAGATGATCCGGGTCATCTCGTCGCCGTCGAGCTCGACGACCGGGTTCGCCACCTTGATCTTCGCCATGGATCTCACCTGTGAAGGTCGGCCGCCTGCCCGAGGCGAGCTTCGGCCGCGTCATAGCGTGGGAAGCCGGTCGCGCAAAGGCTGTCACGGCCGGCCCGCCCCGTCGCGACGGCCAGCCGGGGAAGGGCAGCCCCCTCGCGCGATCGGTGTGAGATGCGGGCCGGCGTGACATAGGGGTGGGAATGACCGATCCCGTCGCCACCAGCGGCCCTGGCGCCGCCCCCGCCATCATCCTCGTCCAGCCGCAACTGGCCGAGAATATCGGCATGGCGGCGCGCGCCATGGCGAATTTCGGCCTGCACGAACTGAGGCTCGTCGCCCCGCGCGACAGCTGGCCAAACCCGGCCGCGGACAGAGCCGCCGCGGGCGCCACTGGGGTTCTTGCGGCCGCAAAGGTGTTCTCCACAACCGCCGAGGCAGTCGGCGACCTCTCCTTCGTGCTCGCCACGACGGCGCGGGCGCGCGGCCAGATGAAGAAGGTCCTTGCGGCCGACGCGGCCTTCGCGCTCGTCGGCGGTCGCGTCGCGGCCGGCAGGGCCGCCGGCATCCTGTTCGGGCGCGAGCGCACCGGTCTCGAGAACGACGACATCTCGCTCGCGGACGCCATGCTGACCTTTCCGGTCGACCCCGCCTTCTCGTCCTTGAACCTCGCCCAGGCCGTGCTTCTCGCGGGTTACGAGTGGAGGCGCGTGGTCTCCGGTATCGGCGCGGCTCCCCCTCGCGCCAAGCCGGGCACGCCGCCGGCCTCACGGGCGTCCATCGTCGCCCTGTTCGACTTCATGGAGGACGAGCTCGACACGGCCGGCTTCTACCCGCCGGACAAGCGCCCCTCGATGACCCGCAACATGCGCGACATGTTCCACCGCATGGAGATGACGGAGCAGGACGTCCGGACGTGGCGCGGCGCGGTCCGGGCTCTCGCTGAGGGCCGGGCGAGACGAAAAGTCTAGCGGCGTCGCGTCGGCAAAGCTGATAGAGGAGTGCCAACTCCTACCTCTGAGTCGGTCATCTGGACCATGCGCAACTACGTCCTCGGAATGATCGCCGTCGCTCGCGGAATGCTGGTCGGGGCCGTGGCGCTGTCGGCCCTCGCCTCCATGGGAGCGTGGGCCGCGACCCCGCCTGCCCAGCCGAAGACAGGCCCGGGGAGCCAGCTCGACACCACGGGAGAGGTGGTGAAGCGCGCCGTCGGCCGGGCCAGCGCCGCGACCTACGTCTACCATCTCGCCACCCAGCCGTCCGAGGCCCGCGCGGTCGTGGTGCTGCTGCACGCCTGGGGAGCGGTGAACCCGATCGTGTATGGCGGATGGATCGACCATCTCGCCCGGCGCGGGCACCTCGTCCTGTTTCCAGCCTTCCAGGCCGTCGGCAAGACGCGGCCGGGCGACGCTACCGAACAGGCCGCGACGCTGGTCCGGGAGGCGCTCGCCTCCCTGGCATCCGATCCGCAAGCCCGGCCGGACCGGAACCGCTTGATCTATCTGGGGCACTCCGCGGGGGCGGCGATCGGTCTCAACCTCGCCACCCGCCCCCTGAGTCGCGAACTGCCCGTGCCGAAGCTCGTCTACGCGGTCATGCCCGGCGGCATCGCGAGTGACGAGAAGTCCCGAGGAATCCAACTCGCCGACCTGTCCGGGATCGACCCCGAGACCTCGATCGTGACGATCGTCGGCGACCGCGAGTTCCAGGCGGCCGAGCGAGCCTCCCGCCGCATCCTGCGCGACTCGTCCACCATCCCGGTCACCCGAAAGCTGTTCATGCGCTCGGCGTCCGACGATCACGGCTTCCCGGCGCTCTCCGCGACGCTTGCCTCGCCAGCCTCGCCGAAAGAGGGCTATGACCTGGCCGCCATCAAGCTGCCTCCGGACCTGCCCGTCGATCCGAGGGCGCGTCGGGCGCCAGCTCCGAAATGGGCTCCCGACATGGTCCTGACGGGGGAACAGACCGTTCTCCTCGGCCAAGTGCAGCGCAACGTGACCGACACGCTCGATTACATGGCCTATTGGCGCACCTTCGACATGGTGGCCGCCGCGGCTCTGTCCGGCGGCGACATGGCGGCGGTCCGGGCCGATCCAAGTCTCGTCGATATGGGCCGATGGAGCGATGGCTGGCCGGTTCGGCGGCTCACCGCCGAGACCCCGAAGAGCGGCGAGGCCTCTACTGCTGCGGCGGCGCCGGCGGCGCGTGGCCCCGTCGCGGCCGCGCCGATCCAGAGCAAGCAGCCCGTGACCCGCCGGCGGGAAAGCAGGCAAAGCCGCTGAGCGGGACGCCACCGCGAACCAGCGAGACCGCCGAGCCTCGCCGGCGTGCGCGTCTCTCTCGCGGTTCAGGAGAGCGCGGGCGGCTTCGCCATGACGGCCGGGAGTCGCGCCCGAGAAAGGGAGCGGCCGGGGGAGGGGAGCGCCCGGGCGCTCCACGCCTGAGCTTTTGAGCCCGACGATCCTCCTCACGCTCGCGCTCGCGATCGTCGCGGAGGTTGTCGCCACTTCGGCCCTCAAGGCGTCCGACGGCTTCACCCGGTTGTGGCCGTCCCTTGTCACCGTCGCGGGCTATGGGGCGGCGTTCTACTGCCTGGCCCTGACCATGCGGTCCGTGCCGGTCGGGATCATCTATGCGCTCTGGTCGGGCGTCGGCATCGTGCTCATCTCGGGTGTCGGCTGGCTCGTGTTCGGGGAACGTCTCGACGGGCCCGCGATCCTCGGCATCGCCCTGATCGTGGCCGGCGTCCTCGTCCTGAACCTGCTATCCGGATCGGTGCGGCCGTGACGGCGCGATGCCGATGTTAGCCGAATTTCAATCTCGCGCGGCGATCTCTTGGAGATCATGCAAATCGAGCTGCTCGCCGGGACGATCGGGGTACGGATTGTGCCGCCATCAGCCGTGCCGCGCATCCTTGTCCTCGATTCCGGCATCGGCGGGCTGACGGTCCTGTCGGAGGTGATGCGGATCCGGCCCGACGCCCGCTACATCTATGCGGCCGACGATGCGGCCTTCCCGTATGGCGACTGGGGCGAGGAGCCGCTGATCCGCCGTGTCGGCGACGTGGTCGAGACCCTGATCCGCGCGCATGCGCCCGACCTCGTCGTGGTCGCCTGCAACACCATCTCGACGCTGGTCCTGCCGAGCCTGCGGGCTCGGTTCGACATCCCGTTCGTCGGCACCGTGCCGGCGATCAAGCCGGCCGCCGCCCAGTCGCGGACCGGCCGCATCGCCGTTTTGGCGACACCCGGGACCGTCCGCCGGGATTATACGCGCGGCCTCGTGGAAGCCTATGCCGGTGAGTGCCGTGTCGACCTCGTCGGCTCGACCCGGCTCGCGGCTATGGCCGAGGCGGAGCTGTCGGGGGATCCCACGCCGGACGAGGCGATCCAGGCCGAGATCGCGCCCTGCTTCGTGGACGCGGATGGCCGGCGGACGGACGTCGTGGTGCTCGCCTGCACGCATTACCCGCTGCTGCTGTCGCGTTTGCGTCGGCTGGCGCCATGGCCGGTCGTCTGGATCGACCCCGCGCCCGCGATCGGTCGGCGGGTTACGGCGATCCTCGGGGAGGCCGATCAAACCGCGAGGTCTTCCGGCCCGGACCCTTCCGCGCTCGCCGTCTTCACCGGTTCGGGAAACCTGACCGGCGCGCTTCGGTCCGCCCTCGCGGCGCATGGTCTGACGGACGCGGTCACGGATGCCTGTCCCATCTCCCGCCAGGCGCGTCCGAGTTGAGGTCTGGCGTCCCCAATCGTCGACGGGACAGAGGCTGAACCGCCGCTTGGGCGGTGGCCGTGAACAAGGCTTCGGGAACGGCATGCACCTCCGACATTGACGTGTAAGGTCGATCCGTCTAGGCCATGCCGGTACGCGCGGTCCTTCGGGGCCGCGCGTCCGTTTTGCGCACCCGCGAGCCGGCTTCGAAGCCCGGCTCTGTCGCCCCGCCGGCTTCGCCCGGCTGCCTGGCCGAGACCAGACGGGGAGAGGAGGGCGCGTTCCTCGCCATCCGGCGACAGCCTCGCCATCCGGCGACAGCATGGGACACGCGAATGACGAAGAGAGTCACGGCGAAGCACAAGCTCGACCGCCGCATGGGCCAGAACATCTGGGGCCGCCCGAAGAGCCCGGTCAACCGACGCGAATACGGCCCCGGCCAGCACGGGCAGCGCCGCAAGGGCAAGATGTCCGACTTCGGCACGCAGTTGCGCGCCAAGCAGAAGCTGAAGGGCTATTACGCATCCATCACCGAGAAGCAGTTCCGCCGCTACTACGCGGAGGCCATCCGGATGAAGGGCGACTCGAGCGAGAACCTGATCGGCCTGCTCGAGCGTCGGCTCGACGCCGTCATCTACCGGGCGAAGTTCGTCCCGACGGTGTTCGCGGCGCGCCAGTTCGTGAACCACGGCCACGTGAAGGTGAACGGACGCCGGGTCAACATCCCGAGCTTCCTCGTCAAGCCGGACGACGTGATCGAGCTGAAGGATTCCTCGAAGCAGCTTGAGATCGTCGTCGTGGCAAGCCAGCTCGCGGAGCGCGACGTGCCCGACTACATCGAGGTCGACCACGCCAAGATGACCGCCCGCATGGCCCGTATCCCGGGCCTGAGCGAGGTCCCGTATCCGGTCCAGATGGAGCCGAACCTCGTCGTCGAGTTCTACTCGCGCTAAGGGTCTGGCCGGGGTCGAACGAGCCCCGCCGAGCGTCGTCTAGGGCCTCGGCGGCGGGAGGGATGTCGCCGGACAGCGACCGGTCGCGGGACGTTACAGCCGCTTCAGGAACCCCGCCAGCCGCATCAGTCCTTCCGGCCAGGGCCCGAAGCCGCTCTCTGGGTTGAGGTGTCCGGCGTCGCCCGCATCGACCAGCGCCGCGCCCCACGCGTAGGCGATGTCCTCGGTCCGTTCGTAGCTCGCGAACGGGTCGTTCCGGCTCACGACGAGGAGGGACGGGAAGGGCAGGGGGTCGCGTGGCATCGGCGCGAAACCCTGGAGGCTGGCCGGCTGGTCGGGGCGCTCGACGTCCGGCGGGGCGACCAGGAACGCGCCCCGGATGATGTCCGGCGGACAGGACGGCGCCGCGTGCGCCACGGCGACGACGCCGAGGCTGTGGGCGACGATAAGAACCGGGCGGCGGCTCGCCCCAACGGCGGCCGCAATGCGGTCGGTCCAGGCCTGCCGGTCGGGCTCGCGCCAGTCCTCCTGCTCCACGCGTCGGGCCGTCGAGAGCTTCGCCTGCCAACGGGATTGCCAGTGATCCGGGCCTGACCCGCCGAGGCCCGGAACGATGATGATGTCGGCCTCGGAGGTGCGCATCCGGGCGTGGCTAGGGATCGAAGCAGACGGCCCCGAAGGTGACCGGGCCGGCCCCGAGGGTGCGCACGTCATGGTCGAGGCCGTTCGCATAGCCGATCGACCTGCAATACTCCGTCGCGAGCACTCGCGAATTCCAGGTCGCGCCGCTGGCGCCAGCGCAGCTCGGAGTCACGGAGGGGACCAGGAAGGCCGCCCGTTTGGAGGAAGCGCCCGGCTTGCTCTCCTTGAGCGAGAGCACGACCGCCCGGAGTTCCTGCACCACCGACTGCAGCGATTCGATCGTGGCTCGGGTGGCACGGTCATCCTCGGCCGGCCTCGTTTGGGAACCTGCCGGTCCCGACAGGCCTGCCATCACGAGGCCGGCGATCACGATGGCGCGCATGGGGTTCTCCCGGAGGCTGAGAACCCCAACACTGCACACCCCCATCGCCGGCCACAATAGGAACGGCTCCCCCCGCGACCAGCTGGTCGGCCTTCCGCGACGCCCGATCTCAGCCTTTCGAGGCTTCTTCGACCGCATGCTGGAGCGTGTCGCCGTGTCGCTTGGGGCTGTCGCCCGGCTGCGCCTCGGCGGCGGGCGTCACGCCGCCGCTCGCCCCGGCGACGCCGAGCTTGTCGCCCTGACGCTTGGGGGAGTCGCGGCCGGAGGGGGCAGCCTCAGGGCGGCTTTCGGGCTCGCGGTGGAAGGCGCGGCGGCGCCGGTCTTCGTCGTCATGGGTCTACTCCTCGGATCGCAGTGGCAGGTCAACGACCGTGCGGCGGGGTGGTTGCAGCCTCGCACCGATGCGGGTGCTTGCGCGCCGGCCTCCTCCGCTGCACGATCTCCTGGACGAGGCGCCATGAAGACGCCCGACGGGAGGACAGGATGAAGCTCGGCGGCAAGCTGATGGTGGGAGGTCTCGCGGCCGTGGCGCTGGCGGGCGCCGCCCAGGCCGAGATCGCGGTCTCCGGCAATGACGGCAAGCAGGTTCTGGAGAACGGCGTCGTCAAGGTGCCGGCCTCCGTCGTGCCGGACACCGTGTCCGTGCTCGACCTGTCGACCTCGCCCCCGAAGGTGATCGCCGAGATCGAGGCGCCCGCGAGCGTGGTCGGTCCCCCGACGGGCGTCGCGGTCGCGCCGGACGAGAGCTTCGCCTTGGTCACGGCCGGCCAGATGGTCGATCCCGCCGACAAGACCAAGGTCGTGCTCGACGACAAGCTGACCGTGATCGATCTCCGGGCCAACCCGCCCAAGATCGCCGCCACCCACAAGGTCGGACGGGGCGCGGCCGGCGTCTCGATCAACCGGACCGGCACGCTCGCGCTCGTCGCCAACCGGGCCGAGGGCACCGTGTCCGCCTTCGCGATCAAGGGCGGCGTGCTCACGCCGCTCGGCGACAAGATCAAGCTCGGGGACGAGAAGTCCGGCCCCTCCGGCATCGCGTTCACCCGCGACGGCACGGCCGCCTATGTGACCCGCGACGGCGACTACAAGATCTCGGTCCTCACGATCGAGGGCGACAAGGTCGAGTACGCCAAGCGCGACCTTAATGCGGGCTTGCGCCCCTACGGCATCGACATCGCGGGTCCTGGCGAGCACGCGGTCGTGGCGAATATCGGCATCGGGGCGGGCGACCAGGACACGATCAGCCTCATCGACCTCAAAGCCAAGCCGTCCCGGGTCGTGAACACCGTCACGGTCGGCCAGACCCCCGAAGGTTTGAAGATGTCGCCGGACGGCCAGCACGTGGCGGTGGCCGTGATGAACGGCTCGAACAAGCCCAAGACCTCGCCCTTCTACGCCGAGAAGGGCGCGCTGCAGGTCTGGCGCATCTCCGGGCGCGAGCTGACCAAGGTGGCCGAGGCGCCGATCGGCGTCTGGTGCCAGGGCATCGCCTGGGCCAAGGACGGGCGCTCCCTCGTGGTCCAGAACATGGCCGACCGCGAGATGATGGCCTTCACGTTCGACGGCAAGGCGCTCGCGTCCACGGGCACGATCAAGATGAAGAACGGCCCGGCCGGCATCCGGACCGCGGAGCCATAGGGCGCCGTCCCCGGACGGGAGCCGAGATCGGGCCGGCGCTCGCGCCGCCCGGCTATCAGGCGATGCCGAGACAGGACCCGAGATGATCGACCGCCGCCATCTATGCGTTGGGCTCCTCGCGGCAGGTGCGGCCGCTGGGCCGGCCCGGGCCGAGACGTGGCCGACCCGGCCGATCCGGCTTATTGTGCCGTACCCGCCCGGCGGCTCGACGGACATCACGGCCCGCCTCGTCGGCGAGAAGCTGTCGCAATCGCTCGGGCAGCGCCTCGTCGTCGACAACCGGCCGGGGGCAGGGGGAAATGTCGGCATGGAGGTGGCCGCGCAGGCGGCGCCCGACGGCTACACCTTCGTGGTCGGGACGACCGCGCACGCGATCAACATGACGCTGTTCAAGACCCTGACCTACGACACCCGTACGAGCTTCGCGCCGATCGCGCTCCTGACCGAGAACCCGCTCGTCATCGTCGTGCATCCGAGCCTGCCGGCGAAGAGCGTCGGCGAACTCATCGCGCTCGGGCGCGAGAGGCCCGGCGCGCTGAACTACGCCTCGTCGGGGATCGGCCAGTCGACCCATCTCGCGGCCGAACTCTTCGGCGCGATGGCCGGCATCAAGATGACTCATGTGCCCTACCGGGGCAGCGCGCCGGGGATCTCGGACGTGATCGCCGGCCATGTCCAGCTCATGTTCGACACGACCCAGTCGGTGCTGGGCCATGTCGAGGACAAGCGGGTACGGGCGATCGCGCTGACCTCGGCGGAGCGGCTCGGGATCGTGCCGGACATCCCGACGGTCGCCGAATCCGGTCTCCCGGGCTACGAGGCGATCGCCTGGAACGGGCTCTTGGCCCCCAAGGGAACGCCGGACGCGATCGTGGCCACGCTGAACGAGGCCGTGCTGCGCGCCCTCGCGGATCCCGAGATCAAGGACCGCTTCACGAAGCTCGGCGCGACGCTCCCGGCCACCACGCCGGTGGCGTTCGGGGCCTATATCGGCAAGGAAATCGAGAAGTGGGGCAAGGTGGTGCGAGAGTCAGGTGCGAAGGTGGAATAAGAGCAACCCGGAGATTGCTGTTCGCAGAGCCCTTTTCTCGGTTCTACGCCGCTGCACCCCTCTAGATCGCCGTCACTCGACAGCGATCTTCGCCTCCCGGGCGATCCCTCCGAACCGCTCGTATTCGCGCCGCGTCAAGGCGTCCAACTCGGCGGCGCTCGATCCGGCGGCGTTGAAGCCGGCCTTGTCCAGCTTGTCCCGGACCTCCGGCAGAGTCAGGGCCCCTACGAACGCGGCATTGAGCTTGGCTACGACGTCCTGCGGCAGGCTCGCCGGGCCGTAGACCCCGAACCAGGGTTCGACGGCATTGCCGGACAGACCGGCCTCGGCGATCGTCGGAACGTCCGGCAGCGCGGACGACCGGGTCGCTCCGGCGACCGCCAGAGCCGTCAGCTTCCCGGCCTTGATATGCGGGAGAGACGCGGGGAGGTTGTCGAACATCGATCCGAGGTGTCCCCCGAGCAGGTCGTTGATGCCCTGCGCGCTCCCCCGATAGGCGACATGGGTGAGCGTCGTGCCCGTCATCTTGGCGAACAGAACGGCCGCGAGGTGCATGGAGGTGCCGTTTCCGGCGGTGCCATATTGAACACCGGGATTAGCCTTGGCGTAGGCGATGAATTCGGAGACCGTCTTGACCGGGATGCTGGGCCCGACTTCGAGAACGATCGTCGACGTGCCGAGCAGGCTGATGGCCGTGAAATCCCGACGCGGATCGAACGGCATGGTCTTGTAGATGTGCGGGTTCAGCGCGTTGGTCGAGATCGCCCCGAAGCCGATCGTGTAGCCGTCGGGCTCGGATTTCGCGACCGCGTCCATCCCGACATTGCCGCCCGCGCCTGGGCGGTTCTCGATCACAACCGGCTGCCCGAGCCTCGCCTTGACCTCCTCGCCGACGAGGCGGGCGACGAGATCGGTCGTGCCTCCCGCGGCGTAGGGGACGATGAAGCGGATCGGCCGCGTCGGATAGCCTTGAGCCACGGCGCCGGCGGCGACGAGGCACGACGACGCGGTGAGGAGGGCAAGGGCGAGGCGGGCAAGGGCGAGGCGGCGGGACAGCATGGAGGACAGCCTTCGTTCGTGCGCGGGCCGAGCCTGTGATCACCGCCCGGCGCTTGGCAAGCGCCGGTCCCGGGCGGATATCGGGCCGGGCCGCGATGGCGGAGGCGCGGCTCAGCCCGGGATCACGCGGTGACGGCGGAGGAGGGCGATCTGGCGGTCGAACATGGCGAAGCTGTCGTCGAAACCGTCGAACCCGTGACGGCGGAGCTTCGTCGTGTCGAGGAGATGGTCGAAGTCGCGGTTCAGGATGAACTCGCCGAAGGGCCAGGCGGCGAGGTCAGGGTAGGGGATCGGCGCGAGGTCGTGCCGGGCCGTGATCTCGCCCCAGAGCCCGGCCTTGTCGCCCATGAACTCGGTGAGCGGAATGCGTTGCGGCGGCGCGACCTCAATGCCGAGCCGGCCGGCGATGTGCGGCCACATCCGCGACCACCTGAACATGTCGCCGTTCGTGATGTTGTACGCCTCGCCTCCGGCCCGTTCGGTCTCGCCGGCCCACAGGATGGCCTGCGCAATCAGGGCCACGTCGACAGCCTGGTTCAGGACCCCGTAGGCAGCCTCTTCGCCGGGGTAGCGCAGCGGCAGGCCGAGCGCCTGCGAGATCGCGGCGTAGACCCCGATCACGGTCGTCATGTTCATCGGGTTGCCTGACGCGAAGCCGTAGACGACGGTCGGCCGCAGGATCGTCCAGCTCCAGCCCGACCGCCGGGCGAGCGCCGCGAGGTGGTCCTCCTGGTCGTAGTAGAAATTCGGCGGCATGTGCCGGGGATCGTCCTCGCGGGCCGGGTTGAGGAACCCGCCGAGATGGCTGCCATAGGCTTTCGCGCCCTGCATGAGCGTCACATGGCGGAGCCCCGGCGCCGCGCGGCCGAGCACCTCCATCAGGTTGCGCAGCATGGCCAGATTCGGGGCGACCTCCTCGGCCCTGGTCGGGCGGGGCGTCCAGGCCGCGAAGACGAGATGCGTGACGGCCACGAGGTCGCGGAGCCGATCCTCGCAGGAGGCCGGATCGAGGAGGTCGACCGAGATGAAGCGCGCCCGCGATGGGAAGTCGGGGGCGCGGCGGCCGAGCCCGATCACGTCGATGTCGGCCGCGTCCTCGCAGGAATCGATCAGCGCACGTCCGATCAATCCCAGAGCGCCCGCGACCAGGATGGTCTTGCGGGCCATCGCGCTCAGCCCCGCCGGAACACGACCGCGTCGAGGGCGACGCTGTCCTCGGGGCCGGTTCCGATCAGGAAGGGGTTCAGGTCGATGCTCTCGACCGCACCGTCTTCCATGAGCCGGCTGACCGCCGCCGCCGCCTCGCAGAGCGGGTCGAGGCAGAAGGGCGGCTCGCCCCGGACTCCCCCGAGGATCGGGGCGATGCGAAGCCGCGCGATCGCGGCCCGGACCTCGTCGGGTCCGAAAGGCGGCAGAAGCAGCCGCAGGTCGGGCAGGGCCTCCACGTAGCGGCCGCCGTCGCCGACGACGACCACCGGCCCGAAGAACGGGTCGCGATGGGCGCCGATCAGCATCTCGCGCCGGCCGCGCACCATGCGGGCCACAAGGACGCCGTCGAAGGCGGCCCCGTGCCGGGCGAGCGCATCCCGGCAGGCCGCGAAAGCGGTCACGACCTCGTCCGGGCGCGAGAGGTTCAGGTGGACGAGGCCGAGCTCGGACTTGTGGGCGACGTCGGACGAGCAGCCCTTCACGGCGACGGGGCCGCCGAGGGCGGCCAGCGCCGCCATCGCGTCCTCGGCGGTCAGGCACAGCCGGTGCGCGACGACAGGCACGCCGGCCCGCGCCAGGACGGCCAGGCTGTCGGCCTCGTTCAGCAGCCGCGCGGGACTGTGGGGAACGCCGCCGGCCGCCGTCGTCGACACCGGCCGCGCCCTGGCGCGCTCGATCATCTCGTGATGGGCGATGAACTGGTGCAGCGACCGGATCGCCGCTCCCTCGCCGTCGAAGACCGGAAGCTCCTGCGCCCGGAAGGGGGCCGCCACGAGGGCCTGCGGGGCGACGATCACGACCGGCTTGCCGGTCGCGGCCGCGAAGGAGGCCGTGTCGCGCCCGAAGGCGTCCACATCGTAGGCGGCGCCCGCGACCGGGATGGCGATCAGGAAGGCGTCCGCGGCCGGATCCTCGGCGATCACGGGCAGGATCTGGCTGAACAGGGCGCTATTCGTGAGGAGCGCGGCCGTGATGTCGACCGGGTTCGCGGTCGCGGCGAAGCCCGGCAGGATGGCGCGCAGCTTTCCTTGCGTCTCATCCGACAGGCGCGGGACGATCAGCCCGGCCGTGCTCGCCGCGTCGGCCGCGAGCACGCAGGTCGCGCCGGAATTGCTGATCGTCACGAGCCGGCGGCCGGCGGGCCGCCACCCCTTCAGGTAGAGCTCCGCGGCCTCGACCAGCCCGACCGAATCCTCGGCCCGCCAGATGCCGTGGTGCTCAAGGAAGGCATCGACGACCCGGTCCTCGTTCGCGAGCGCGCCGGTATGCGAGATCGCGGTCGCCTGGCCCTCGGCCGTGCGGCCCCCCTTCAGGCACACGATCGGCAGGTTCCGGTCGCGGGCGATCGCGGCGGCCTCGGCCAGGCGATGCGGGTCGGGCAGGCTCTCGAGATAGATCAGGAGCAACCGCAGGTCAGGGTCGCGGGCCACAGTGGCCGCGAGCTCGCACACGGTCACGTCGGCATCGTTGCCGGTCGCGTGCGCGTGCCGCACGCCGATCCCGCGCGCCCGCAGCATCCCGTACGGGATGACGCTCATCGCCCCGCTTTGGCTCACGATGCCGACCGGCCCGTCCTGCGGAGGCGTCTCGGTGAACATGGACGAGAAGCTGAGAACCGCGCCCGTGCCGAAATTCGCGAGCCCCTGCGTGTTCGGGCCGATCATCCGCATGCCGGCGGCTCGGGCCCGGGCGACCATCTCGCGCTCGGCCGCCTTCCCGTCCGGCCCGGTCTCGCCGAAGCCCGAGGTCATCATCACGGCGACCTTGACGCCGACATCGCCGCATTCGGCCAGGGCCTGCACGGCCGCGGCACCCGGCACCGCGATGACGGCGACGTCCGGCGCGGCGTCGAGATCGGCGAGGCGCCCGACGGCCCTCAGGCCCTGAACCTCGGCCCGGGTCGGGTTGATCGGTTGGATGGTCCCGCGGAACCCGAACCGGCGCAGGTAGGCGAGCGGTCGCCCGCCGATCTTGTCGGGGTTCTCGGATGCCCCGATCACCGCGACGGAGCGGGGATCGAGGGCGTAGCGAAGCGTCGAATCGGTCATGGGGCCAAGCGGTCGAACAGGGGGATGAGAAGCGCCCCGAAGGGCTCGAACCGGGCCTCGACGCGGTCCCCGATGGCGAGGCCCTCGACGCCATGCGCCATGAGCCGGAAACCCTCGTCGGCCTCGACGATGACGATGCGGTAGGGCGCGAGGGCGCGAAGCGCGTCAGAGGGCGCCCGATTCACCGTCGTGACGGCATAGACCCTGCCGCGTCCGGAGGCGTCCCGATTCTCGACGTCGGCCGAGCCGCAGACGGGGCAGAAGGCGCGGCGGAAGGACCAGCGATGCCCGGCCGGCCGGCAGCTTTGGTAGCCGATCGCGGCCCGACCCGTCGTCCAGTCGCGGGCGGGATCGGCGGTCATGCAGCCCGCTCCAGGACCAGGCTTACGTGAGAGGACAGGACGCCGCCGTCGCCATGGACGAGCGCCAGCGCGGGCGGCGCAACCTGCCGGTCTCCGGCCGCTTCCGTCATCTGCCGGCAGGCTTCCACGAGGTGGGCCATGGCGCCGCCGACGCCGCAATGGCCGTAGCTGAGCAATCCGCCATGGGTGTTCAGCGGCATGGGGCCGTCCGGCGCGAAATGCCCGTCCCGGGCGAGCGAGCCGGAGCGGCCGCGGGGCGCGAGGCCGATCTCCTCGAGCAGGATCGCGAGGGTGATCGTGAAGCTGTCGTAGATCGACGCGTAGCGGATGTCGCCCAGCGCGACGCCCGCGTCCGCGAGCGCGCGCGCCGCGCAATCGCCGGCCCCGAACCGGGCGAGCGAGGGCGCGGCCGTGATGTGTTGATGCGTATGCGCCTGCGCCGTGCCGACGATGCGGATTCCGCCGCGCCGGAGGTCGTCGCGCTCGATCACGAAGGCCGCGCCCCCGTCCGAGACCGGGCAGCAATCGAGGACCCGCAACGGCTCCGCGATCAGCCGCGACGCCAGCACGTCCGCCTCGGCGATGGGGTCCCGAAACTGCGCACCCGGCGTGCGGGCTGCGTTCCCCCGCATCAGCACCGCGAGCGCGGCTCGGTCGGTCGCGGTCGAGCCGAACTCGTATTCGTACCGGGAGGCGACGAGGCCGTAATAGGCCGGGATCGTGGGCCCGAGCGGCACCTCGTAGACCGGGTGCCCGACCTGGGCGAGCGTCTGCACCGAGGCGTCGCGGGACTGGCCGGTCATGCGGTTCTCGCCCGCGACGACGAGGATCCGTTCGGCCGCGCCGGATCCGACGAGGTGATGGGCCAGCATCGCCATGGCGCAACCCGTCGCGCCGCCGAGCTGGACCGCGTGGGCGTAGCGCGGCTGCAGCCCGAAATGCTCGGCGAAGACCGTGGACAGCATGAGGTGCGGCAGCGTCGTCGAGTAGCCGCAGATCAGGCCGTCGATGTCGCCGCGCTCCAGCCCGGCATCGGCGAGCGCGTCGGTCGCGGCCGTCGTCATCAGGTCAAGCGTCGAGCGGCCCTCAAGCCGGCCGAAGGGCGTCAATCCGACGCCGACGATGCGGCTCACGGCGCCGACCTCTCGGGGCCGCCGCGCCCGGGCGTCGCCGCCAAGGCCTCCTGCACGAGACGGGCCTCGGCCGTGAGAGCCTCGCCCAGGATGGCGGCGCGGTCGCGGATCCTGTCGGACAGGGCCGCGATGCTGAGCGCGCCGACGACGGCGCCGGCCCGGTTGCGGATCGCGGCCCCGACCGCGCCCATCCGGTCGACGATCCGGTCGAGCACGACGATGTAGCCCCGCTCTCGCGCGGCCTCGATCTCGCCCCGGATGATCTCCGCACTGGAGCCGGGGCGGTCCTTGAGACTGGGCGCCAGCGCCTCCAGGATCGCGTCGATCTCGCGCCGGGGCAGCCATGCGATGAGCGCGAGCGCGCCGGCCCCGACGCCGAGCGGGCGGCGGCTGCCGACGTCGAGGTAGTTCGCCCGGATCGGGAACGGGCCGGTCTCGCGGTCGATGCAGACCGCTTCCAGGCCGCTGCGGACCGACAGGAGCGCGGTGTCCTCCGACGACGCCGCGAGCCGGATGAGGCTCGGGCGCGCGGCCTCGCGCAGGTCGCCCTCGTGCGGAGCGGAGGCCGCGAGGGCGAGCATCTCAGGCCCGGGCCCGTAGCCGCGTCCCCCGGCATCCTTCAGGACGAAGCCTTCCCGGGCGAGCGTATCCAGGATGCGGAGGGCCGTGACCTTGTTCAGGCCGGTCTCGGCCGAGAGCCGGGAGAGGCGCATCGGCGGCGGGGCGGAGAGCGCGCGCAGGAGGGCGCAGACCTTCTGCACCGCGTTCCGGTCGTCGGGAGCGGCCGGCCCGACGGGCTCGACCGCCTCGGCGCCTTTCGGGCTCGCGGGATGTGCCGCCGCGGTCAGGCTGACTCTCCGCCGAGATAGATCCGGCGAAGAAGCGCGCTGTCGCCGAGCTCGGCGCTCGTGCCCTCGCCCCCGATGGCGCCGGTCTCGAGCAGGTAGCCGTAGGAGGCGTGCCGGAGCGCCTTCTCGACGAGCTGCTCGACGAGCAGGATTGCGACGCCATCCTGGGCGAGCCGGCTTGCCACGTCCAGGATGCGGTCGATGACGATCGGCGCGAGGCCGCCGGAGGGCTCGTCAAGGATGAGGAGGCGCGGCTCTGCGATCATGCCCTGCGCGATCGCGAGGATCTGCTGCTGCCCCCCGGACAGGCGCGACGCCGGCTGATGGCGCTTCTCGGCAATCTCGGGGAAATCCGCGTACAGCCGCTCGAGCTTCGCCTCGCGGTCGTTCGCGCCCCTGGCGTAGGTTCCGACGAGCAGGTTGTCCTCGACCGTCAGGCTCGTGAACACCCGATGCCCCTCGAGAACCTGCACCAGGCCGGCCTGCACGATCTCCTTCGGGCCCGAGCGCGTGATGTCCTCCCCGGCGAAGCGGACGCGCCCGGCCCGTTTCGGGACGAGGCCGGAGAGCGCGTGCAAGATCGTGCTCTTGCCGGCCCCGTTCCGTCCCAGCATCACCACGAACTCGCCAGCCCGGACCGTGAACGAGACGCCGTGCACCACATGCGCCTTGCCGTAGGCGACGTGGAGGTCCTCCACCTCCAGCAAGGGCGGGATCGGTCGCGCCATGCCGTTCACCGTCACGCTCCGAGATAGACCCGCACGACGTCCGCGTTCCGGCGGACCTCGTCGGGCGTCCCGTGCGCGATGACGCTGCCCCGGTCGAGGGTGGTGACGCGGCTGCAGATCCGGAAGACGAAATCCGTGTGGTGCTCGACCAGCAGCACGCCGATCCCGCTGTCCCGAACGGCCCCGATGATGCCGCCGAGATGCTCGATCTCGGCCCCGGTCAGCCCGCCCGCCGGCTCGTCGAGCAGGAGATAGCGCGGCCGCAGCGCGAGCGCCCTGGCGATCTCGAGGAAGCGCTGCTCGGCATGTTCGAGGAGGTTCGCACGGCGGTGCGCGGCCTGGCCGAGGCCGACGCCGTGGATCAGCTCCTCGGCCCGGGCCCGCAGCACCCGCTCCTCGCGACGGGCCTGGGGCAGCGCGAAGGCGGTCGCGAGGAAGCCCGACCGGACGTCCGGCCAGGCGCCCAGCATGGCGTTGTCGAGCACCGACAGGGTCCCGAGCAGGCGCGGCTTCTGGAAGGTGCGGGAGATGCCGAGGCGCGGTCGGCGCTGCACCGGCTGGCCGGACAGGCGATCCCCGTCGAGCGTCACCTCGCCCTCGTCCGGCCGGTAGTACCCGGACAGGAGGTTCAGCATCGTGGTCTTGCCGCTGCCGTTCGGCCCGATGAGACCGTGAACCTCGCCGGGCTCGAGATCGACCGACACGTCCTTCAAGGCGACGACGCCGCCGAAATGCTTGCCGACGCGGTCGGCCCGAAGCCCGGTCACGAGACCGCCTCGGGTCGCTCCAGCGCGGCCCGGAGCCGGGCGAGGTCGGGCCGAACCTCGTGGCTCCGATGCGGCTCGCCGCCGATGCGCTCGACCACGATTTCGACGAGCCGCCCGAACCCCTCGGGGATCAGCAGCACGACGACCAGGAGCGTGAGTCCGTAGAAGAAGGCGCCGAACTTCGCGAGCGGGGCCACGAGCTCCGGTAGGGCCGTCAGGATCACGGTTCCGATGAAGGGCCCGAGGATGGTGCCGCGGCCGCCGATGATGATGCAGACGAAGAAGAACAGGCCGATCTCGAACACGAAAGTATCCGGCGTGATGTAGCTCTGCAGGGACGCGAACAGCGCGCCCCCGATGCCGGCCGTCACGCCTGAGAAGACGAAGATGGTGAGCTTCAGCCGGAAGATGCCGATGCCGACGGAGGCGGCCGCGACTTCGCTGTCCCGGATAGCGATCAGCGCGCGGCCCCACATGAAGCGGGCGACGTTCCAGGTCATGGCGGTCACGAGGGCCCCGACCGCGAGGATGAGCCAGTAATGCCCCCGCGGCGTATCGAAGGGCGCCGAGTAGCCCGGAACGGACAGGCCCGTGCCGCCGCCCGTGATCTCGCCCAGCGCGAGCGACAGCTCGGTCACGATCAGCGCGAAGGCCATGGTCGCCATCGCGAAGTAGAAGCCGGGCAGCCGGAGCGAGGGCAGGCCGAGCAACAGCCCGACGAGGCCGCCGATCAGCCCGCAGAGCAACGTCGCGAGCTGCGGGTCGAGCCCGTAGCGCCCGGCCAGCACCGCAAAGGCATAGGACCCGACCGCGAGCAGGCCGACATGCCCGATCGAGAGCTGCCCGCCGTAGCCGACCACGAGATTGAGCCCGGCGATCAGGACCCAGTAGGCGCCGATCAGCGAGGCGAGGTGGAGCTGGTAGAGGTCGCCTGCCCAGTAGGGGAGGGCCGCGAGGGCAAAGCCGCCTAGAGCAACGAGGCCCAGCCTCGTCCCATTTGCTCTGAAGCCGGTCACGATCGGAGGCCTGTAGACGGCCGGTCAACCGTCATTCCGGGGCGGCGCGGGGCGCCGAACCCGGAACCCATGGTCATCCATCGCCCGTAGGATGACCGAAGGTCTGCGGATGCGGGTGGGTTCCGGGTTCTCGCCCCTGGCGAGCCCCGGAATGACGATGATGCCCTCATACGGGCCGGACCCGCTTCGCGCCGAACAGGCCCGCCGGCTGGATCAGGAGGACGACCATCAGGAGGCCGACCGCGATCGTCTGCTGGAACTCGCCGCCGAAGAAGTAGGTCGCGAAAGCCGACAGGAGGCCGAGCGCGGCCCCGCCGACGAGCGCCCCGATATTGCTGCCGAGGCCCCCGACCGCGAGCGCGATGAAGCCGTTCAGGGTCAAGGTCAGCCCGAGCGCGAAGAACGCGAAGGTGAGCTGGCCGGCCGCGAAGCCCGCGAGCCCGCCGATCGCCCCGGACAGGAGGTACGACAGCGAGCGCACCCGGTCGGTCGGGATGCCGCGCGCGCGGGCCGCGAAACCGTCCTCGGAGGTCGCCTGGAAGAGCTTGCCCCAGAGGGTCAGCCGGTAGAACAGCTCGAGCCCGGCCGCCGTCAGCAGGACGACCGCGATCGGCAGCCAGTATTTCTGGTCGAGGAGGCCTGCGGAGAAGTCCTGCGGGATGAGCCGCGGGAACGGCTTCGGCTCCGTGCCCCACCACAGGCCGACGGCCTGCTGGACCATGGTGGCGAGCGCGAGCGTCGAGAGCAGCCACAGATGCTCGTCCGAGCGCGCCAGCACGCGCCGCACGCCGACGATCTCCGTGATCCAGCCGAACAGGGCGCCGACCGCGATCGCGCCGGCCAGCCCGACCGGGATCGGCAGGCCCAAGCCTGAGATGAACCAGGCCCCGAACACGCCGCCCAGCATGCAGAGATGCCCGGTCGTGACCGACAGGACCTTGGAGGTCGAGTACATGACGTTGTAGGCGAGCCCGGTCGCCGCGTAGACGGCCCCGATCGCGAGGCCGGACACGATGACGCTCAGCATCGGGCCTCCTTTACCCTCCCCACAAGGGGGAGGGATCGGGCGGGCACGGCCACGCCGACCGCCTTAACGCGGGGCCGCGTCGTAGCTGCCGTCCTTGAAGGTGTTGGCGCTGTTCGCGACGATGTTCTTGTCCGGGAAGCCGTTATGGTTCGTCGGCGTGAACGTGTAGTCCGCGTAGACGCCGGGGAACTCCTTCATGCCCTCCATCAGGGTCTTGAACTTGTCAGGGTCCGTCGAGCCGTTCGTCTTCACGGCGTGCTCGATGAGCTTCACCGTGTCGTAGCCGAGCGCGACCCACCAGAAGGTGAATTCGATTTTGCCACCCAGAGCCGGCTTCAGGGCGTCGACGAGCTTCTGCGTCCGCTCCGGCAGCTTGCCGTCGACATAGGTGGTCGAGGAGTAGCCGGCCGCGAAGGCGTTCTGCCAGTATTCGGGCTTGTTCAGGAGCGCCTTGATCGGCAGCGCCATGACGGCCGGATGGCCCACGACCGGGACGTCCCAGCCCATGTTGCCGCGCGTGTTCAGGATGCGGGCCATGAGGCCCGTCGCGGCCGTCCAGGGCATCACGACATCGGCGCCGGCCGCCTTGGCCTTGGTCATCTCGTCGGTGAGGTCGGTCTTGTTCGGGTCGATCAGCACCGTATAGACCGGCTTCACGCCGCCTTTCTCGAGCATCTCGGTCGCGGTCTTCGCGCTCGACGTGCCGTAGCCGGACGTGTCGCCGATCACGGCCACCTTCCGGCGCTTCAGCGCTTCCAGCGCGTAGGCGTTCGCGCCGTCGATCCATTGCCGGTTGGTGTTGATGGCCCGGAAGGCGAGCGGATACTTCTTCTCGTCGATCAGCTCGTCGATCGTCCCGATGACGATGTTCGGGATGCCGGCCCGGGCCACGATCGGGACGGTGGCGAGCGACTCGCCTGAATTCACCGGCCCGATGACGAAATGGACCTTGTCGGAGAAGACGAGCTGCTGCGCGAGGTTCACGGCCTTGGTCGGCTCGCCCGCCGTGTCGCGGGTCAGGAGCTCGATCTTGCGGCCCCCGATGCCGCCTGCCTTGTTGATCTCGTCGACCGCGAACTGGACCCCTTGGTTCTCGGCGATCGCGGCCGAGGAGAGCGGCCCCGTCAGCGACGAGAGCCAGCCGATCTTGATCGGCTCCTGGGCGACGGCCGGGCCGCCCAGCACCGCCGCGACGACACCGAAGGTTCGGATCCAGGTGAATGCTCGCATGATGGTTCCTCCCGACCGGGCCATTCGCGGCCTCTTGCCGACAAGGATGGTTGCGTTCTGCCGTTGAGCTGTCAAGATCGTTCCGTCGTCGGGAACGGTCAGGCCGTGGCTGACGCCGGAGGAGCCCTCGCGCGCCGAGAATCCGTTCCGCCCAGCGGAACAGGAGCCCACACGGGGTCGCGGGCGAGGCTGGAACGCCAGGAGTTGGTCCGTGCTGCGCAGCGTCTGTCTCGCGCTCCTCGCCTGCCTCTGCGCATCGTCCGCCGCGCGCGCCGAGTACCCCGACCGGATCGTCAAGATCATCGTGCCGTTCCCGGCCGGCGGCACGACGGACATCCTGGCCCGGATCGTCGCCGACCGTCTCGACAAGCGGCTCGGGCAGCGCTTCGTCGTCGAGAACCGTGGCGGCGCCAGCGGCTCGATCGGCACCCAGGCTGTCGCCGCGAGCGAGCCCGACGGCTACACGCTCGTGATGGCGACCATCAACACGCACGGCATCAACTCGAGCGTGTTCAAGAGCCTGCCCTACGACCCGGTCCGCGACTTCGCGCCGATCACGATCGTGGCGTCGACGCCGAACATCCTGATGGTGCATCCCTCGCTCGGGGTCGACGACGTGGCGGGTTTCGTCCGCAAGGCCAATGCCGCGCCGGGCGCGATCGATTTCGGCTCGACCTCCCTCGGCGGCTCACCCCACATGTCAGGCGAGCTCCTGAAGGTGTTGGCCGGCATAGCGATCAACCACGTGCCGTATCGCGGCGGCGGCCCCATGCTGAACGATCTCATCGCCGGCCACATCAAGAGCGGCTTCGACAACCTTCCCTCCGCCATCGGCCACGTCAGGTCCGGCAGCGTGAAGGCCCTGGCCGTGACCACGACGACCCGTTTCCCGAGCCTGCCGGACGTGCCCACCATGGCCGAGGCCGGGATCGCGGGCTACGACGTCTCGGCCTGGTTCGGCCTCCTCGCGCCGGCGAAGACGCCGCGCCCGATCGTCGACAAGCTTCAGCAGACCATCGCGGACATCCTGGCCGAACCCGACATGAAGACGCGCATGCTCGAGCTCGGCGGCGTGCCGGGCGGCATGAGCCCCGACGCGTTCGGGGAGATCGTCAGGCGCGAGGTCGCGCGCTGGCCGGACGTCGTCGCGAAGACGGGCGTGAAGGTGGAATGATGGCGGCGGTCGAACCGAGCGCCCACCCCGTCATTCCGGGGCTCGCATCGAACTCGGGTTTTCCCGAGTTCGATCTTCAAGCGGGCGGAAGTCGGAAACATCCGACTTCCGACGGCGAGAACCCGGAATCCAGCCTCAGCCACGCCGCGCGGATCGCGGTGCGAGCCGTGGGTTCCGGGTTCTCGCTGCGCGAGCCCCGGAATGACATGGCTTCAGACCCGCACGGAGAGCAGTCATGACCGCCTTGCGCATCGGATCGGGATCAGCCTGGTGGGGCGACAGGCTGGAGCCGGCCCGGCTCAATGCCGAGAAAGGCGACCTCGACTATCTCTGCTTCGAGACGATGGCGGAGGCGACGATCTCGGCCGCGCAGGTCAGGAAGCGCCGCGATCCCGATTTTCCGGGCTACGACACCTATCTCGACGACCGCATGAGCCGGGTGCTGCCGGGCTGCCTCCGGCGCGGCACCAAGATCATCTCGAACCAGGGCTGGATCAACCCGGAGGGCGCCGCCCTGCGGGCCGTGCATTGGCTACGCGAGCTCGGCGCGCCGCGCGGCATCAAGGTCGCGGCGGTGTCCGGGAGCCTCGTCACCGACCGCGTGCTCGACATCGCCGACACCCTGATGGAGGACGGCCGCCCCTCCTCGGCCCTCAAAGGCTCGATCGTGTCGGCCGAGGCCTATATGGGCGCGGAGCCGATCGTGCAGGCGCTGAAGGAGGGCGCCCAGATCGTCATCACCGGGCGGGTCGCGGACCCGTCGATCTTCATGGCGCCGATGATGCACGAGTATGGCTGGGACCCGCTCGACCACGCCCATGTCGGGCACGGCAGCGGGATCGGTCACGTGCTCGAATGCGGCGCGCAGGTCACGGGCGGGTATTTCTGCGATCCCGGCTTCAAGGACGTGCCGGACCCCTGGGATCTCGCCTTCCCGATCGCCGAGGTCGAGAGCGACGGCTCGGCCGTGATCTCGAAGGTCGCGGGCACCGGCGGCGCGATCAACATCCGCACCCTGAAGGAGCAGCTCTTCTACGAGGTGCACGACCCGGCGAACTACATCACGCCGGACGCCGTCGTGGACTTCACGACGACCGAGCTCGAGGAGGTCGGGCATGACCGCGTCCGGGTGAGCCGCATCTCCGGCAAGCCCCGCACGCCGACCCTCAAGGTCTCGATCGCCTGCCAGGAGGGGTTCATCGGCGAGGACATGTTCTTCTACGCGGGTCCAGGCGCGCTGCGTCGGGCCGAGCTCGCGAAGCGCATCCTCGCCGAGCGCTTCCGGATCGTCGGCCTCCAGGCCGAGGAGATCCGGATCGACTTCGTCGGCATGAACGCGATCCACGGCCCGGCCTCGCCCCGGGTCGAGGTCGAGCCCTACGAGATCGCGGTCCGGGTCGCGGCCCGGACGAAGACCCGCGAGGAGGCCGCGAAGGTCGGACGCGAGGTCGACGGGATGGCGGTCTCGGGCGTCGGCATGACCGGCAAGCGCGTGCCGCACCAGGACCGCACCCGCGAGATCATCGGCGTCTGGTCGTCGCTCGTGCCCCGCGAGGCGGTGCGGCCCGTCATCACGATGTACGAGAGCTGACGACGATGCGCCTCAAGCTGCAGCACGTCGCCCATGTCCGGTCCGGCGACAAGGGCAACACCTCGAACATCACGGTGATCGCCTACGAGCCGGACCTCTACCCGCACCTGAAGGAGCAGCTCACGGCCGATGCCTTCAAGGACTTCTACGCCGGCATGGTGACCGGGACGGTCACCCGCTACGAGGTCGATCGCCTCGGCGTCCTGAACTTCGTGGCCGAGGGCGCGCTCGGCGGCGGCGTCTCGCGCTCGCTCTGCCTCGACAATTACGGCAAGGCCCTCTCGGCCGCCGTGCTCGGCTTCGAGCTCGACGTGCCGGAGGGGCTCCGGAACCAGCTCCGGAACTTCCATCCGGAGGGGGCGTGATCGGGTTGGGGTACACCATCCCTCCCCCTTGCGGGGAGGGCCGAGTCGGCGCGGAGCGCCGAACCGGGGTGGGGGTGGTGCAGAGGAGTCGCCACGTTCCATCCTGTGCGACCCCCACCCCCAGCCCCTCCCCGCAAGGGGGAGGGGAGCGCGCGCTGGCCAGGCAAACCCATGACCCAGAACCTCACCACCCTCGCGTCCGGCCTGCGCTTCCCCGAAGGCCCTGTCGCGATGCCGGACGGCTCGATCCTCCTCGTCGAGATCGAGCGCGGCACCCTCACCCGCGTCGCCCCGGACGGCACCGTGTCCTACGTGGCGAGGCCCGGCGGCGGCCCGAACGGGGCCGCGATCGGGCCGGATGGGCGTTGCTACCTCTGCAACAACGGCGGCTTCCGGTGGACCCCGGAGGGCGACCCGAGCGGGCTCCGGCCGATCGGCCAGGCCGATGATTATTCCGGCGGCCGCATCGAGGCCGTCGACCTCGGAACGGGCGCCGTGGAGGTGCTGTACCGCGAGACCGACCGGGGGCCGCTGAAGGGCCCGAACGACCTCGTCTTCGACGGCCTCGGCGGCTTCTACTTCACCGACCTCGGCAAGGTGCGCGAGCGCGAGCAGGACCGTGGGGCCGTCTATTACGGGCGCGCCGACGGACGCCGCGTGCACGAGGTGATCTTCCCGCTCTTCACGCCGAACGGGATCGGGCTCTCGCCGGACGGGCGCGTCCTCTACGTGGCCGAGACGGAGACGGCCAGGCTCTGGGCCTTCGACCTCGCCGGCCCGGGCGAGATCGCCCGGCAGCCCTTCCCGTCGCCGCATGGCGGCCGGCTCGTGCTCGGGCTCGGCGGCTACAACCGCTTCGATTCCCTCGCCGTCGCCGCCGACGGCAGCATCTGCGTCGCGACGCTCGTGAACGGAGCGATCACGGTGGTGTCGCCCGACGGCGCCTCCATCCGCACGATCCCGATGCCGGAGCGCTGGCCGACGAACATCTGCTTCGGCGGATCTTACCTCAGCACGGCCATCATCACGCTCTCCTCGACCGGCCGCCTCGTCTCGATCCCGTGGGAGCGGCCCGGGCTCGCATTGCATCACCTGAACCGGTGACCTGCGTGACCCCCCGTCATTCCGGGGCTCGCCCGGAGGCGAGAACCCGGAACCCACGGCCCGCACGACCCGTGGTCGCTTCCGGTTCGCCGATGCTTCCGGTTCGCCGATGCTTCCATGGGTTCCGGATCTGCGGAGCACCGCTTCGCGCTGCACCGCTTCGCGCTGCACCGCGTCCGGAATGACGGTGTTGGAGCACGCTGCACATTTGCGGACCTCCACTCCGTCATTCCGGGGCTCGCCGGAGGCGAGAACCCGGAACCCATGGTTAGCACGACCTGTGGACCGCTTCCGCGGTGCCGATGCTTCCATGGGTTCCGGATCTGCGGAGCACCGCTTCGCGCTGCACCGCGTCCGGAATGACAATGGGGGAGCGCGCTGCACCCGGGTCGCGCGTGCTCCCCCCAACGAGAACACGGAGGTGAACCCATGAAGCACGCACTCGTCGTGGGAGGCCTCGGCGTCGTGGGCCAGGGCCTCGTCCGCCACCTCGAGACCCTGCCGGACTGGGCCGTCACCGGGCTCTCGCGCCGGACCCCCGCAGCGGCCGCGACAGCGGCCTACGTCGCCGTCGACCTCCTCGACCCGGCGGATGTCGAGCGGGCGCTCTCCTCGCTCACCGGCATCACGCACATCTTCTACGCCGCCTACCAGGCCCGGCCGAGTCTCGCCGAAGAGGTCGCCCCGAACCTCGCCATTTTGCGGAACACCGTGGAGGCGATCGCCCGCGTGGCCCCGGAGCTGGAGCATGTCAGCCTGATGCAGGGGACCAAGGCCTACGGGACGCATCTCGGGCCCTTCAAGACCCCGGCGCGCGAGACCGATCCGCGCCACATGCCGCCGAACTTCTACTACGACCAGGAGGATTATCTCCGGGCCGAGAGCCGGCGGAGCCGCTGGTCCTGGTCGGCGCTGCGCCCGCGCACGATCTACGGCTACGCGGTGAACTCGCCCATGAACATGCTGTCGGTGCTGGGCGTCTACGGGGCGATCTCAAAGGAGCTCGGCCTGCCCCTGCGCTTCCCCGGAACGCCCGGCGGCTACCGGGCGCTCCAGCAATCGATCGACACGGACCTCCTCGCCAAGGCCTCCGTCTTCGTCGCGACCGCGCCGGCTTGCGGGGGCGAGGTCTTCAACGTCACGAACGGCGGTCTCTTCCGCTGGGAGCACATGTGGCCCCGCATCGCCGAAGCGTTCGACATCCCGTGCGGCCCGGTCCAGACGATCCGGCTCGCGGACGTGATGGCCGACAAGGCGCCGGTCTGGGACCGGATGGTCGCGCGCTACGGGCTCCAGACGACGCCCTATGGGCAGCTCGTGTCCTGGCCCTTCGGCGATTTCCAATGGCATGCGGATTACGACAGCATCTCGGAGACGACCAAGCTCCGGCGCTTCGGCTTCCACGACATCGTCGACGACGAGGAGATGTTCGTCCGCCAGCTCGGGCACCTCCGCCAGATGAAGGTGATCCCGTGATGGGGGGCCGGCGGGACGGCCGGCGCCGTGCCGCCAGCCTTGTGGAGACCGGGCAGGATCGCTAGCCAAGGCCGGTCGTCGCCGACGGAAAACGTGCCGTCGAGGAGCGGCAGGGGAGGCCACTTGCAAGCTGACCATTACACGACGCGGCCCGGCCCCTGGATCTCCGAGCCGATGAGGCGGCCCGAAACCCTGACCAAGCCCGCCTTCGAGGTGCCGGCGGAGGCCTGCGACTCGCATATGCATGTGTTCGGCCCGGCCGGACGCCCTCCGGGGGTCGCTAAGGCGAAATACACGCTGCCCGAAGGGGACCTCGCCGATTACTTGGGCGTCGCGAAGGTGCTCGGGCTCGGCCGGATGGTCCTGGTTCAGGCGAGCTATTACGGCACCGACAATTCCTGCATCCTCGACGCCGCGGAAGAGATGGGGTCGCGCGCGCGCCTCGTCGTCTTCCTGCCGGACCAGCCCGAACGGGGCTTGATCGACGATCTCTCAGCCCGGGGCGTTCGCGGGCTCCGTCTCGACCTCTTCAAGATGCAGGCCGCGGGCCTCTCGAACGAGGACGTCCTGCAGGCGATCCGACGCGCCGCGGAGGTCGCGAGAGCCGCCGGTTGGCACCTCGAGCTCTATTCGCCGGGCCCCTATGTGAGCGCCCTCATCGAGCGCCTGCCCGACCTGAAGGTCGATTTCAGCGTCAACCACATGGGCTACATGGTGTTCAAGGACGGGCTCTCGGAACGGGACTTCAACCGGTTCCTAGATGTGGCGACATCCGAACGGTGCTGGGTGAAGCTGTCCGGGCCGTACCGCATCAACAAGGGCGGCGGCCACGAGGTCACGGACTGGATGGGGCAGGAGCTGGTCCGGGTGGCGCCGGATCGTCTCGTCTGGGGGACCGACTGGCCGCATATCCCCGAGGGAAGCCGCGATACGGGCCAGGAGCTGAACCAGCTGGCGCGCTGGTGCCCGGACCCGAGCGTCCGGAACAAGATCCTGGTCGATAATCCCGCGCGTCTCTACGGGTTCTAGGCGGCGAACGCGGGCGGGCCGCGGCGTCGATCAAAGGTGACAAGACCGGGAGGACGACCGATGCGGATGCTGGCTAAACTGCTGTCCGGGGCGCTGATCCTCGGCTCGCCCCTGGCCGCCAACGCGCAAGGCGAGCCGGCCGCGAGCTTCCCGTCCCGGGCCGTGCGCATCATCTCGCCCTTCGCGGCCGGGGGGGTCACGGACACGTTCTCCCGGCTGATCGCCGCGAAGCTGAACGAGAAATGGGGCCAGCCCGTCATCGTCGAGAACCGGCCGGGGGCGGGCGGCAATATCGGGGCGGACGCGGTCGCGAAGGGCGCCCCCGACGGGTACCTGCTCGTCATGGGGAGCGTCGGAACGCACGCCATCAACGCCTTCCTGGTGAAGCGGATGCCGTTCGATCCGGTCCGGGATTTCGCGCCGGTCGCGCTCGTGTTCGAGACGGACGGCGTGCTCTGCGTGAGCAGGGATTCGCCGATCCGCAGCCTGGACGACCTCGTCAAGCTCGCCGGGACGAAGCCGCTCACCGTCACGACGGCCGGGCTCGGCACGCCCTCGCACCTCGCCGGGGAATTGCTGCGCCAGAAGGTCGGGCCGAACATCGCCATCGCGCATTACCGCGGGGCCGCGCCGTCGCTCACGGACATCATGAGCGGCGTCGCCACCATGACCTTCGGGACCATGCAGACCGTCCTGCCGCACATCCAGTCGGGAAGCCTCCGCCCCGTGGCGATCCTCGGGGCGAAGCGGTCCGCCGCCCTGCCCGAGATCCCCACGATGGAGGAGGCCGGGATGCCGGGCTTCGCGCTGAACAATTGGGGCGGCCTGTTCGCGCCGGCCGGAACGCCGGCCGAGATCGTGTCCAAGCTGAACGCCGAGGTGCAGACCATCATGCAAAGCCCCGACATGCAGGCCCGGCTCAAGAACGAAGGGTCGCGGTTCACGCCCAACACGCCCGAGCAATTCGCCGGATTCCTGAAGGCCGAGATCGCCACCTGGGAGCCCATCGTGAAAGCTTCCGGGGCCAGCATCGAGTGACGTCCCGACGCCAGCTAATCTGCAGCCGCAAACGAGGGCCGCTATGCACCCATGGGCACACAAGCTCGGCTTCGTCGTTCCCTCGTGGAACACCGTCATCGAGTACGAGACCGCGCGGATGCTCCCGCCGGGGGCCTCCATGCACGTCACCCGGATCTCGCACACCTCCGACAGCATGGACTCCCTGCAGCACATGATCGACGTGGCCGAGGAGAGCCTGGCGCTCGTGAGTCATCCCGGCACGGACGCCCTCTGCTTCGCCTGCACGGCCGCCTGCTTCGTCCATGGCCTCGCCCATGACCGGGAGCATGTCGAGCGCTGGACGAAGCAGGCCGGCCGTCCCGTCATCAGCACGCCCGGAGCCTTCCTGGAGGCAGCCTCAGCGCTCGGCCTGCGCCGCGTCGCGGTCGCGGCCCCCTACGAAGACTGGCTGATGACCCGCCTCGGCTCCTATCTCGAGGAAGCGGGCCTCGAGGTGCTCCGATCGAGAGGCCTCGGACACCAGGCGAACATCCTCTACGAGCCCGAGAAGGCGATCGAGCTCGCGACATCGGCCTGGACCGAGGAGGCGGACGGGCTGATCCTGAGCTGCAGCAACTTCCGCACGCTGGAGGCCATCCCTCGCATCGAGGCGATGCTCGGCAAGCCCGTCATCACCAGCAACACGGCCGCGCTCTGGAGCCTGCTGCGCCTGTCGGGCTGGTCGGGCTCGATCGAGGGCGCCGGGATGCTGTTTCGGATCCCCGCTTCCGCGCCCGAGGCGCGGCTCTCCCGGTCGGCTTGACGGGCCTCCGATGAACCGCCTGAAGCAGAGACTGGCCGAGGGGCGGCGAACGCTCGCCCTGTTCCTCGTCACGCCGTCGCCCGACACCGCCGAGATCCTGGCCGGCGCCGGGTTCGATTGCCTCATCGTCGATCACGAGCACGGTCTCGGCACGGTGACGGAGGCCGTGGCCCAACTTCGCGCGATGAAGGGCGCCGGCACGACGTCGATGATCCGCGTCCCGTCGGCAGCCGGCGGACATATCCAGCGCGCGCTGGATTCCGGGTTCGAGTGCATCCTTTGCCCGGGGATCGAGAGCCGGGAGGAAGCCGAGGCGGCCGTGCGCGCCTGCCGCTACCCGCCGGCGGGCCAGCGGGGCGCCGGGGGAAGCCTCCGGGCGGCGGCCTATGGCCGCAACGCCTCATACTATGCCGATTCCACCTCCGACACCCTGATCGCGCTGCAGGTCGAGTCGGCGAATGCGGTGGCCCGGATCGAGGAGATCGCGTCCGTGGAGGGCGTCGACATGGTCGTGATCGGGCCCCGCGACCTCTCGGCCTCCATCGGCAAGCTCAACCGCTTCGCCGATCCGGACGGGAAGGCGCTCTTCGCCGAGGCGGAACGGCGCATCCTGGCGACGGGGCGATACATGGCGACCGTGATCTATCCCGGCCTCACGCTCGGCGGCATGTTCGAGCGAGGCCACCACATGATCATCGCGGGAAGCGATACCGGGCTTCTCGTGCAGGGCGCCCAAGCGCTCGTCGAGAGCCTGGACCCGCCGTCGAAGACAACCGGCTGAGTGCGCGCGGGCGGTCGTCGCCTCCGCTCCCGGTCGGGCGGACAGCCGGGTGGCCGCCCGCCCGACACTCTCAGGCGGCGGCTTTGAGGAGGCCCTCTTGGCTCATCGCCTCTTGCACGGCCGGCCGCGCCCCGACCCGCGCCCGGTAGGTGATCAGGTTCGGGTAGGCCGCGAGATCGACCTTCAGCATCGAGGCCCAGTTCGTCACGGTGAACAAATAGGAGTCGGCGGCCGTGAACTCATCTCCGTTGAGATATCGATGCGCGGCGAGATGATGGTCGAGCAGCGCGAAGCGTTCGTTGAGCTTCGCGATCGTGGATGCGCGCGTGGCGGCCGGGGTGTCAGGAGAGAAGAGCGGACCGAAGCCCTTGTGCATCTCGGATGACACGAAGGTGAGCCATTCCAGGTACCTGTAATAGGCCGGGGTGTCGCGCTCCGGTCGGAGCCGACCGGTTGGAGCCTTGTCGGCCACGTATTGCAGCACGGCCGCGGCTTCGGCCAGGAGGGACCCGTCGTCGAGACCCAGTGCGGGCACGTAACCCTTCGGGTTCACGGCCTTGTAGTCGCCGCCATCCTCCAGGCGCTTCGTGGCGAGGTCGACCTTGACGAGGTCGACCGGGAGCCCGGCCTCGCGGATCGCGATATGCGGCGCGAGCGAGCAGGCGCCCGGCGTGTAGTAGAGCTTCATGTCCATCCTCCGGGTCGATACGGGCGGAACTTGACGCCGGTATCCATGCTGATGCATAGTAATTGATGCACGTGCATGGACATGTCAAGAGGCCCAGATGGAGCAGCCGGCTCTCTCCCCGTCGACCGGCAAGGCCTGGGCCCGGCTGGTCAGGGCGCACCGGGCCGTCACGACCCGGATCGAGGCCGATCTCAAGGCGGCCGACCATCCTCCGCTCGTCTGGTACGACGTGCTGCTGGAGCTGGGCCGGGCGGAGGACGGCCGCCTCGCCCCGGGCGAGCTGGAGCGGGCGCTCCTCTTCGCTCAGTACAACGTCTCTCGTCTCGTCGACCGCATGGCGGCGCGCGGGCTCGTTCAGCGGGAGCCGCATCCGGGCGATGCGCGCCGACAGCTGGTGGCCATCACGCCTGAAGGCCGCGCGCTCCGGGAGCGGATGTGGCCGGCCTATGCCGCCGCCATCGAGCGACACCTCGGCGCCAAGCTCCCCGGCGAGAGAGCGGGTCTGCTCGCCTCCCTGCTCGCCCGGCTGATGCCGGCCGAAGGACCCACGTAAGGCGGCTCAGCGCCGGCTGACGGCCTCCGCCCACTCGGCCAGCACCGAGGCCGCCTCTGGCCCGGCGAGCCGCCATGAGGGCATCCGTCGCTCCGACGGGGGCAGGCCCGCTTCTCGGCGCAGCGCGAGCGAATCGATGCGGCGGCGGACCGTGGGCGGCACCGTCCCAAGCGCGGCCGCGCTGTCGGCGAGCGTGGCGCCGTAATAGAGCTTGCGGATGCCGGACAGGGTCATCACGGCGACGCACATCGCGCAGGGCTCGCAGGACGAGTACAGGTCGCAGTCGGACAAGTCGGTCGTCTCAAGCGCCCGGCAGGCGGCCCGGATGGCCTCCACCTCGCCGTGCGAGGTCGGGTCGTGCCGGGCGCGGCTCTGGTTCAGGCCCTCGCCGACGATGCGGCCGTCCTTCACCACGACCGCCCCGAAGGGCGCGGCTCCGTCCCGGTCGAGCGCGCCCCGCGAGAGCGCGATCGCGGCCGCCATGAAGTCGTCCGGTTCCATCGGCTGCTCCCCCGTTCCCGCTCAACCCGTCGGTGCGATCGCAGCGAAGCAGCCCAGAACTTGCCGGGCGGTCTGGGTTGCTTCGTCGCTCCGCCTCCTCGCAACGACGGGCTAGGCGAGATCCTTGTACAGATCGCGCCAGCGAGGGTTCATGGCTTCGATCAGCGCCAGCTTTTTTTTCCTCGATCCACCCTTGATCTGTTTCTCGCGGGCGATCGCCTCGATCATGGTCGGGTAGCCTTCGTAGAAGACCAGCGTCTTGCAGCCGTAGCGGGAGGTGAAGCCCGGCACCAGCCCTTCCCGATGCTGAAAAGCGCGGCGCGCCAGATCGGAGGTCACGCCCGTGTAGAGGGTGCCGTTGCGTTGACTTGCCACGATGTACACCGTCGGGTCCCTCATCCGCTCACCCCGTCATTGCGAGCGCAGCGAAGCAACCCAGGGCTCCCGCTCGGGTCCGTGGGCTGCTTCGTCGGCTCCGCCTCCTCGCAATGACGGGACTTCATTCCTCCTTGAAGCCGTAATCCGGCACGCCCTGCTGGTTGCCGTAATACTTGAAGGGCAGGAACTTGCCCGACATGCCGATCTTCACGCGGTCGCCCTTCGGGTTCGCCTCGCGGGAGAACTCGACGTTGAAGTCGATCGCCGACATGATGCCGTCGCCGAACTCCTCTTCGATCAAGGCCTTCCAGGCCGGCCCGTTCACCATCACCATCTCGTAGAAGCGGTAGATGAGCGGGTCGGTCGGCGGCATCGGGGTGCCCTGGCCGCGATACGGGATCTCGTTCAGCATCCGCTCCTCGGCCTTGGAGAGGCCGAACATCTCGGCGGCCTTGGCGGCCTGCTGCTTCACGAGCTTCATCTGGCCGAGCAGCGCGCCCACGATGAGGACGTCGGACATGCCGCCGATCTCGTCGCAGATGTGCCGCCACGTCCAGCCCTGCTCCCGCTTCACGTCGAGGATCTTCTCGGTCAGCTCTTCGCGCTTCATCGTACGTCCTCATCGTTTGTCATTCCGGGGCTCGCGAGGCGAGAACCCGGAACCCACGGGCAACCGCCGAGGCCGGTCGTGGGTCCCGGGTTCAGCCTGCGGCTGCCCCGGGATGACAGGGGTGGATCAGAACGCGACCGCCCTCAGATGGGCGGACGCGGTGGCCGGCGAGGGTACCGCTTCCGGAAGGCCGAGCCGGATCATCGGCGGGTGGTGCGGATCGTAGCCGGGGGGCGGCGCATCCCGGAAGGTCACGCTCCGGCTGACCAGGAAGTCGATCAGGTGGTTGCGGACCGCGTAATAGTTCGGATCGTGATGGATCTGCCCCTGCTTCCGGTCCGCCGGCAGGGGGTTCACGACGATCTCGGCCACGTGCGCGTCCGGGCCGTTGGTCATCAGCACGATCTTGTCGGCAAGGTAGATCGCCTCGTCGACGTCGTGGGTGATCATGAAGACGGTCTGGCCCGTCTCCCGGCAGATGCGGCGCGCCTCCTCCTGGAGCGTGCCCCGCGTGAGGGCGTCGAGCGCCGAGAAGGGCTCGTCCATGAGCAGGATCTTCGGCTCGATGGCGAGCGCGCGCGCGATGCCGACGCGCTGCTTCATGCCGCCCGAGAGCTCGGACGGCCGCTTGTGCTCGGATCCCGCGAGCCCGACGGTCGCGATGGCCCGCTTCGCCCTTTCCTCCACCTCGGCCCGCGGGGCTTTCCGCCAGCGCGACGAGACCGCGTAGGCGACGTTGCCGAGGACCGTCCGCCACGGCAGCAGGGCATGGCCCTGGAAGATCACGGCTCGGTCGAGGCTCGGGCCCCGGACCTCGCGCCCGTCGACCACGACCGCCCCGTCCGAGGTCTCGTCGAGCCCGGCCAGGATGTTCAGGACCGTCGTCTTGCCGCAGCCGGAATGGCCGATCACGCAGACGAACTCGCCCCGGCCCACCCGAAGCCAGAGGTTCTCGAAGATCGTGGTCGGCCGGCGCCCCGCCCGCCGCTTGCGGGGGCAGGATAGCGCTTGGAGATCCCCTCGATGGAGATGAAACGGTCGTTCACGGGGGCGCGCGCTCTATTCGGGGAAGGTGACGAGGCGCTGGGCCCGGGCGAGCGCCTGGTCGAGCACCATCCCGACGAGGCCGATGACGAGGATCGAGGTGATCACGTTCGTGATCGACAGGTTGTTCCACTCGTTCCAGACGAAGTAGCCGATTCCCGTCCCGCCGACGAGCATCTCGGCCGCGACGATCACCAGCCACGCGATGCCGATCGAGATCCGCATGCCGGTCAGGATCGTGGGCGCCGCCGCGGGCAGGATGATCGTGAAGGCGCGCCGCAAGGCCCCGACCTCGAGGGTCTTGGCGACGTTCAGCCATTCCTTGCGGACGCTCGCGACCCCGAAGGCCGTGTTGATCAGCATCGGCCAGACCGAGCAGATGAAGATCACGAAGATGGACGAGATGCCGGAATCCTTGATCGTGTAGAGCGCGAGCGGCATCCAGGCGAGCGGCGAGACCGGCTTCAGGATCTGGATGTAGGGGTCGAGCGCCCGGCTCATCAGGGGCGACATGCCGATCAGGAAGCCGATCGGGATCGCGAACAGGACGGCGACGGCATAGCCCAATGCTACGCGGCCGATCGAATACGCGAGCTGGATGCCGATGCCCTTGTCGTTCGCGCCCCGCACGAAGAAGGGGTCTTTCAGGTGGCCCCAGATCGTCCTCGCGACATCGACCGGGCCCGGCATGGCCGACTTGCCCGTGGTGGCGGTCAGCCCCATCAGCTTGGCGTATTCCGGGTCCATCTCCTGGACCGTCCCGACGCCGCCCACCGCGATCTGCCAGGCGCCGAGGAACACGACGAGGATGAGGAAGGAGATCAGCCCGGCGCGCAGGCGAGGGGAGGCGATCACCGGGTGCCTCGACGCGCTCCTCTCCCCCTTGCGGGGAGAGGCTGGGAGTGGGGGTCGCGACGCGAGAACGACGGAAGCTCTTGCGCGGAACGTATCCTTGTCATTCCGGGGCTGCGAAGCAGAACCCGGAACCCACGGCCGGGTGAGCGCTCTCGAGCGCGCCCCTCTGTCTCACGCAGTCGTGGGTTCCGGGTTCCGTGCTTCGCACGGCCCCGGAATGACAGAATGGAGTTCGCGCAAAGGTCTCCAGCGGGGAGAGGTGTGCGTGCGCGGTCACCCTAGCTCGCCCGCTTGATGGCGAAGGACCTCAGGTACTCGTCCGGCTTCGAGGGATCGAAGGTCTTGCCCATCACCACGAAGCTCTTCGTGGTCGCGGTCGGGGCCGTCAGGCCCTGCTGGGTCATGAGCTTCTGAGCGTCCGTCGCGAGATACACCTGCTTCGCAATGCCCGCGTAGTCGATCTCTCCCTTGATCTGACCCCAGCGCTTCATCTGCGTCAGCATCCAGACCGCGAAGCTCTCCCACGGGAACGGATCGAAATCGGCGCGGTCGGGCACCTTCTGGATCTGGCCGAGGCCGTCCGCGAAGGTCCCGGTCAGCACCTGCTCGATGACCACCTGCGGCTGGTTCAGGTAGTTCGCGGGCGCGATGGCGGTCGCGATCTCCTTCCGGTTCTCGGCCTTGGACGCGAAGGCGGTCGCGTCGATGATCGAGCGCAGCAGGGCCGCGTAGGTGTTCGGCATCGTGGTCATGAACTCCCGCGAGGCCGCGAAGGCGCAGCACGGATGCCCGTCCCAGATGGTCTTCGACAGGATGTGGATGAAGCCGACCCCGTCATAGACGGCCCGCTGGTTCATCGGATCGGGCCCGAGGAAGCCGTCGATGTTGTCGGCCCGCATGTTGGCGACCATCTCGGGCGGCGGCACTGCCCGGATCTGGACGTCGGTATCGGGGTCGATGCCATGCTCCGCGAGGTAGTAGCGCAGCAGGTAGTTGTGCATCGAATAGTCGAACGGGACCGCGAACTTGAAGCCTTTCCAGCCTTTCGGATCCCGCTTGTCCTTGTGCTTCACGGCGAGTGTGATCGCCTGGCCGTTGATGTTCTCGATGGCCGGCACGGTGTAGGGGACCGGGTTCGAGCCTGCCCCGATCGTGATCGCGAGCGGCATCGGCGACAGCATGTGGGCCGCGTCGTATTCCTCGTTCAGGGTCTTGTCGCGGATGACCGCCCAGCCGGCCGTCTTGACGACGTCGACGTCGAGGCCGTGCTTTTTGTAGAAGCCCATCGGGGCCGCCATGATGATCGGCGTCGCGCAGGTGATCGGGATGAAGCCGACCTTGAGCTCCTTCTTCTCGAGCGCCCCGGCTCCCTGCGCGAACGCCTCCGTCAGCCGGCCGAGCGGCAGGATCTGCGAGAGCGCCGCGAGCGCCGTCGAGGCCCCGACGGCGGTCAGGAACTCGCGCCGGGTGGCGTCGTTCGGGAACAGCGCCCGCATCGCCGCGCCTTCGACCACGCGGCCGTAGCGGGCCTCCTCGTCAGCCGAGACCGCCGCCGCGTCGTGCTCGGTCCGGGAGGCGTGCGCCCCGCAGGAGCAGCCGCGCCGGCCGAGCGTCCGGGTGGCGGCGAATGGGTCGTCGAACGTGGACATCGGGTCTCCCGAAGGGCGGCCGTCGGCGACGCAACGGCCATGCCAGGGACGGACGCCTGGCGCCGGACCCCGCGCCTCGGCCAGCCGTCGCGCGACCGGCCGCTGCAGTCTTGCGCGACCTGTCGGCCCACCTCCCAAGACCTGGCGAGGGCACCTGTCAGGCGCCCCCAGGCGACCTGTCAGGCTACCTCTCCAGCAGCTCGCGACATTTGGGATCGCGCGTGATGGCGCAATCGAGCACGGAGGCGGAGTGGCGCATCCGCTCCATCAGGTAGATGGCCCCGACCGTCAGCGCCACGGCGAACAGGATCCCGAGAAGGGCGCCATGGCCGGACGGCTCGTCATCGTCACCGGGTTCGCTCATGGTGGATCAGACTCGCAGCCCTGAGGACGCTCGGCAAGGCCCGCCAACCCGCCTCGTCTCCGGGGCGTTTGCCGAGAGGAGACCCTGCCGTGACGGAGCCGCCGGTCGAGACGTCCACCTTCGAACTTCCCGGCCTGACCGGCCCGGCCGAGATCCTGGTCGACAAATGGGGCGTGCCGCACATCACGGCCGGTGACCGGCACGACGTCTTCTTCGTCCAAGGGTTCAACGCCGCACGCGACCGGCTCTGGGCAGCTCGCAACACGCCGGGACAGTCCGGCGACCCACGCTCGCCTCACTATGCCGACCTCGCGCCCACGTGGGCCGCGCGGGGCTACCTGCCGCTCGTGTATTCGCGCGCGGCGGTTGCGGCCGCGGCGAGCATGCGTATCACGCTTGTCCCTGAACAGTGCTTCCCTCCAGGGAAGAGCGGGTCCGGCGAAGCGATGCCCGCTTAGCCGGCCTCAGCGCCCGACAAAAGGCGGAGCTCAGTTGCTCTCGCCGTCGTCCATATCCGCACCGCCGGCCGGTTCGGTTCCAAAGGTCGCGCTGGAACCGTAGCCCACCTTTTCCGTGCGGCCGTTTCGCCGTCCCTCGTAACGACTCCGCGGCACGCCCATTCCCACCGACGCGCCGTAGCTCGCACGATGCGCAAAGCCGCCCTGGTGGTCGGAGGGGAGCGGGACCCATGTCTTGTAGCCGGGGTGGGTCTGAACGGTGTGGCTGCGGAACCCGTATTGCGCCGGTTCGGCATAGGGGACCACCTGCGCGGCTTGCACCAACACGGTGCGGGGCACAGTCGCGAAGCGCGGAGGCGTGGTGACCCAACAGCCGACCTTGCGGCCATGGTGATCGAGCTTCACGGTCCAATACCGCCCTCCCGGGGAGACCTGCACCGTCTCATGAACGGTCTTGTACTGGGCGGGCGTCGTGATCGCGTAGGTCCGCGGCGCGCGGACCAAGACGCGCTCGGTCGTGGTCTCGTAGGTCGGCGGGGCATAGCTCTGTTGATAGCACTGGCCGACGCAGCCCGCGACGGCCGGAAAGGCGGACAGGCCGAGGACGGCCGCCGCAAAAAGTGTACGCGACATCAGGTAAGCTCCAATAGCTGGGTCCGACCGGCCAGTGACGGCTCGGGTGCTTGGACTAACCGCATTCAACCTGGCCTCGGCAAACAAAACTCGTCACTAAGGTAAAAGTCGCGACGTTGTTCGGAGCGAAATTGCGCGCAAAACTTTTGCGCCCGCGTAACGACCCCACGGGCGCAAGAGAAATTGCGTTTCGGGCCCGTTTGGTTCAAGCCCCGCGCGACCGGCTGCTCCGGACAACTCCTCCGCACGGGACGTAGCATGGCAAAGTGGGTTTATTCCTTCGGAGATGGCCGGGCCGAGGGCGAGAGAGACATGCGAGACTTGCTTGGTGGCAAGGGCGCGAACCTAGCGGAGATGTCGAATCTCGGCCTGCCCGTGCCGCCCGGCTTCACGGTCACGACCGAGGTCTGCACGTACTTCTACGACAACGACCGCACGTACCCCGCCGATTTGCAGATGCACGTGGATGAGGCGTTGAGCAACGTCGGGCAGCTCGCCGGCAAAGTCTTCGGAGACGCCGAGAACCCGCTTCTCGTCTCGGTCCGGTCCGGTGCGCGGGCGTCCATGCCGGGCATGATGGATACGGTGCTGAACCTCGGGCTGAACGACGAAACCGTCGAGGCCGTCGCGAGCGCGACCTCCGACCGCCGGTTCGCTTACGACAGCTATCGGCGCTTCATCACCATGTACTCGAACGTGGTACTTGGTCTCGATCACCATCACTTCGAAGAGGCGCTCGACCTCTATAAGGAGCGCAAGGGCTTTTCGCTCGATACCGACCTCGATTTCGAGGATTGGGCGGCGCTGATCGCGCGCTTCAAGGCGATCGTGGAGCGGGAGCTCGGCACGCCCTTTCCGCAGAACCCGCACGAGCAGCTCTGGCATGCGATCGGGGCCGTCTTCGGATCCTGGATCAGCCCCCGGGCCAACAAGTATCGCGAGCTGAACGGCATCCCGGCCTCCTGGGGGACGGCCGTGAACGTGCAGGCCATGGTGTTCGGCAACCGCGGCGAGACCTCCGCGACCGGCGTCGCCTTTACGCGGAACCCCTCGACCGGCGAGCGAGCGCTCTACGGCGAGTACCTGATCAACGCGCAAGGCGAAGACGTGGTGGCGGGAATCCGAACTCCGCAGGACATCACGGAGGCGGCCGCCCGGGCCTCCGGCTCCAACAAGCCCTCGATGGAGCGGGCCATGCCGGGTGCGTACGCAGAACTCGTCCGCATCTATGGGATCCTTGAGACCCATTACCGCGACATGCAGGATATGGAGTTCACGGTCGAGGAGGGAAAGCTCTGGATGCTGCAAACCCGCAGCGGCAAGCGCACCGCGAAGGCGGCGCTTCGCATCGCCGTCGAACTCGCGGCCGAGGGCCTGATCGACCAGGCCGAGGCGGTGGGCCGCATCGATCCCGGATCGCTCGAGCAACTCCTTCACCCGACGATCGATCCGAATGCGGAGCGCCGGATCCTGGCGACAGGCCTTCCTGCTTCGCCTGGGGCGGCGTCGGGCGAGGTCGTGTTCTCGTCCGAGGAGGCGGAGGCCGCCAGGAAGGCTGACCGGAAGGTGATCCTTGTCCGCGTCGAGACGTCGCCCGAGGACATCCACGGCATGCACGCGGCCGAGGGCATTCTGACCACGCGCGGCGGCATGACCTCACATGCGGCCGTCGTCGCCCGCGGCATGGGCAAGCCTTGCGTGTCCGGCGCCGGCACGATCCGGGTCGATTACGCCAACCGGAGCTTCTCGGTCGGCGGCGTGACCATGAAGGCCGGCGAGGTGGTCACCGTCGATGGCGGCTCCGGTCAGGTGCTGCACGGCCGCGTGAAGATGCAGGAGCCGGAACTGTCCGGAGAGTTCGGGACGCTGATGGCCTGGGCCGACGCCTCCCGCCGGCTCAAGGTCAGGGCCAACGCCGACACGCCCACCGATGCCCGCGCCGCCCGAGCTTTCGGGGCGGAAGGGATCGGGCTTTGCCGGACCGAGCACATGTTCTTCGACGCCGAGCGCCTCGTCGCGATGCGGGAGATGATCCTCGCCGACGACGCGAAAGGGCGGCGAACGGCGCTGGCCAAGCTGCTGCCGTTCCAGCGCGCGGATTTCGTCGAGCTGTTCACGATCATGGGCGGCTTGCCGGTGACGATCCGATTGCTCGATCCGCCACTGCACGAGTTCCTGCCGCACACGGACAAGGACATCGCCGAGGTTGCGGCCGAAACCGGGATCACGCCCGACAAGCTGCGCCGCCGCGCCGCCGCGCTGCACGAATACAACCCGATGCTCGGCTTCCGGGGCTGCCGGCTCGCCATCGCCTATCCGGAGATCGCCGAGATGCAGGCGCGAGCCATCTTCGAGGCCGCGGTCGAGGCTGGCCGTGCGACCGGCTCGCCGGTCCAGCCGGAGGTGATGGTGCCGCTCGTGATGACGCGAGCTGAGCTCGACATCGTCAAGCGCTGCATCGACGAGACCGCGAAGGCTGTCGCGGCCGAGACGGGCACGATCGTCGAGTACCAGGTGGGCACCATGATCGAGCTGCCGCGGGCCGTCCTGGTGGCGGGGGAGATTGCGGAAACAGCGGAGTTCTTTTCGTTCGGCACGAACGACCTCACCCAGACGACGCTCGGTATCTCGCGGGACGACGCCGCGACCTTCCTCGGCACCTACACCCAGAAGGGCATCCTGGCCGCCGACCCGTTCATGACGATCGACCGCGACGGTGTCGGAGAGCTCGTCCGGCTTGGCCTCGAGCGGGGCAGAGCGGCCCGGCCCGGCTTGAAGGTTGGCATTTGCGGTGAGCATGGCGGCGATCCAGCCTCCGTCGCCTTCTGCGACGAGATCGGCCTGGATTACGTCTCGTGCTCCCCCTACCGGGTCCCGATCGCCCGCCTCGCCGCCGCGCAGGCCGCGCTGGGAGTGAAAGTCGCGAGCCAGGCTTGAGTCTTAAATCTGCTGCTTGCGGGATCGGGGCAGCACTGAAGGGGTGGCGCGCTTCACCCAAGCGCGCCCGCGACGTAGAGCCCGATTCCGGCCGCCGATGATGCCGCCAGCGTCGGCATGATGCCGAGCTTGAACCGGAAGATGGCGATGAGGGCCGCCGCGGAGAGGAGTAGCGCCCATCCGTCGACGCTGGCGAGAACGGGACCATCGAACGCCAGACCGAAGCGGCGCACGGGATACGTCTGGCGGAACACAGTGTGGAGCGCGAACCAGATCGCTAGGTTCAGGATGACGCCGACCACCGCGGCCGTGATGGCCGACAAGGCTCCGTGCAGGGCTCGATTGCCGCGCAAGACCTCGATGAAGGGCGCCCCGAGAAAGATGAACAGGAAGCACGGCACGAACGTCACCCACGTGGCAAGGAGGCCGCCGAGCGTTCCGGCCATCATCGGCGAGAGCGCGCCCGGGTTGCGGAACGCTCCCATGAAGCCGACGAACTGCAGAACCATGATGAGCGGTCCCGGCGTGGTCTCCGCCATGCCGAGGCCGTCCAGCATCTCGCCGGCGCTCAGCCAGCGGTAAGCTTCGACAGCCTGCTGAGCGACGTAGGCCAACACCGCATAGGCGCCGCCGAAGGTCACGACCGCCATGGTCGAGAAGAACGTCGCGATCTGGCTGAAGATGTGACCAGACCCGAGCGTGGTCAGGAGAGCGGCGACCGGAACGAGCCAAAGGAGGAGACAGACCGCCGAGACGCGCAGCGCCTGGGCGACGGTTGGTCGGGCATGGTCCGGCAACTCCTCGCCGAGCAGGGTTTCTGAATCGGCCACGGCGGCGCCGCCCTTCGCCGGACCGTGGCCAGCCCCGACCTGGAACGCCGGCCATCCGGCGCGGCCGCCTATGAAACCGAGGATGCCGGCCGCGAGCACGATCATGGGGAACGGAGCGCCGAAGAAGAAGATGGCCACAAAGGCAATCGCGGCAAGCCCGATCATACCCCGGTTCTTCAGGGCCCGGCCGCCGACGCGCAGGACCGCTTGGAGCACGATCGCAAGCACGGCCGCCTTGAGGCCGAAGAACAGGGCGGAGACGATTCCCAGCTTGCCGTAGAGAGCATAGATCCAGCTCAAAGCCATGATCGAGATCACGCCTGGGATGACGAACAGCACGCCGGCGATGATTCCGCCCAGCGTCCTGTGCATCAGCCAGCCGATATAGGTGGCGAGCTGCTGCGCCTCAGGGCCGGGGAGCAGCATGCAATAGTTCAGGGCGTGCAGGAATCGGTTCTCTCCGATCCAGCGTTTCTCCTCAACGATGATGCGATGCATGACCGCGATCTGGCCGGCGGGGCCGCCGAAGGAGAGGAGCGCGACCCGCAACCAGACCCGGAACGCCTCCCCGAGCGACACCCCGTGATGCGGCAGGTGTGTCGCGCCGGGCGCGCCCGCGAGGGGAAGTGAAGGCCTGTTCATCGCCTGTCCCCTGTCCCACCTGTGGGCGGAGGCTGGAGCTTGCTGGTCGGCCAGTTGTGGGTCTCGTCCGTGGCGTCGCGGCACCAGCGGTAGAACGCGTCGTACAGCGCCATTCCGGCTTCGAGCTGAGCGAGGTCGTCGGCGTACATCCGGGACAGCCCGAGCGAGGCCGCAAGCAGGCCTGGCGCCTCCGGTGCGAGGTCCGGCCGCGCCGTATCGGCGCCGCGCACGATGGTGGCCAGGCGCTTCAGCGGCTCGGAGCCGCTGAAGCCAAGCTCCTCGATCATAACGTCGAAGGTGCAGAGCTCGCCCCTATGGCTCCAGAACACGCCCTCGCCGTCGATGTCGAACGGCGTCGCCGCGAACCGGTCGGCAACGCCTCGGACATCGGACGGGGCCACATACAGGAACACCGCCCCGGGATCGACGAAGCGGCGGATGAACCACGGGCACGCAATCCGATCGACCTTCGGGCGCGCACGCGTGACCCACACGGTTCGGCCAAGTGCAGTGCGGAGCGGAAGCTTGCCGACCGGGACCATGGGCAGGCCGGCGCTCGCCCAGCCGAGCGCCCCGCCTTCGAGGGTCTCGGCGCCGATCCGTTCGTGCCGCAGCCATGCCGCGACGCCTTGGCTCAGCTTCCGGCCCTTCTGGCAGATGACGACGGTGGATCGCCCGCGGAACTCGAATGCCCAATCGCCCAGGTCGGTATGCGGGCGACGCACCGCGCCGGGAACGAGGCGCGGATCGCCGGCGAAGTCTTCGTTCGTGCGAACGTCGATGAGAGCCGGAGCATCGGGCCGGCCGATCAGGCGCGCGAGCTTGTCGACCGAGATCGTGTCAGGTGAGGGCATGCGGATGCGTCCATGCAAGAGAACAGGACGCGATGCTTGGGCATGTCGCCTCGTGGGGAGATCGCGATCCCCATCCCGCGACATCAGTCTGTGCTCAGGCGCCTTGTCAAGCCGCCTTCGGGAGCGGCTTCGCTACTCGATCACGATCCGCGGAGCCGGCCGGCTCGCCGCGCCGCTCGTGACCCGCTCCCAAACCCGAGCGGCGACCTCCCGGAAGGCCCGGGCATGCGGCCCGTCGGGCGCCGTCACCATGACGGGGCGGCCCGCATCCGACGTCTCTCGGATCGCCATGTCCAGCGGCACCTCGCCCAGGAACGGAACGCCCGCCTTCTCGGCCTCCTGCCGCGCCCCACCATGTCCGAAGATGTGGGAGACTTGACCGCAATGAGGGCAGAGAAAGGACGACATGTTCTCGACAATGCCGAGAATCGGGACCTCCACCTTGCGAAACATGGCGATGCCACGTCGTGCGTCGATCAAGGCGAGGTCCTGCGGGGTCGAGACGATCACGGCGCCGGCGAGCGGCACCGTTTGGGCCATGGTGAGCTGAGCGTCGCCGGTGCCGGGCGGCATGTCCACCACGAGGGCGTCGAGGTCGCTCCAGGCCACCTCCCGCAGCATCTGGGTGATGGCCGACATCACCATCGGGCCGCGCCAGATCATGGCGCTCTCCTCCTCGACCAGGAAACCGATCGACATCACCTGCACGCCGAACCCGTCGACCGGTTCCAGGATACGGCCGGAGATCAGGCGGGGCTTGCGGCCCCCGAGACCGAACAGTTTCGGAGCCGAGGGCCCATAGATGTCGGCGTCCATGAGGCCGACGGACAGCCCCTCCGCCTTCAGGGCCAGCGCGAGATTACAGGCGAGCGTCGACTTGCCGACCCCGCCCTTGCCGGACGCGACCGCGAACACGTGTTTCACGCCCGGGATCGTCTGCGGGCGGGGAGGGCCGGCCGCGCGCCCCGACGCGGCGGGTCCGCGTGCTGGGGGCGTCAATGCAGGCCCGATCGGAGCCGCGCCGGGCCGGCGATCGGCAGTCAGGCTCACGAAGGCGGTCGTCACGCCCGGCAGGGATTTGACGGCCGCCTCGGCGGCCAAGCGAACGGGTTCGAAGCCCGCGGCCTCCGGCGGTTCGATCGCGAGCGAGAACGAGACCCGCCCTCCCGGATCGATCATCACGGCCGAAAGCCTGCCGGTTTCCGGCAGCGGGCGATCCCCGACCCGCACGGAGGCCAAGGCCCTGAGAACGTCACTTTGCGACGGCGCCGCCATGCTCAACACCTCCGCCGCGACCTGTAGGTCATCCCTCGGCTCGCCGTAAGGTCACATGCCCGCGAGGTCTCCGGCCAAGCCGAACCGGAGACGAAACCAAAGCGATGCCCGGCCGTTCCCCACGGGCATTTTTGCGATGGCGCGCGAAGCAGTCGCGCCCGCACGGGAACTGGTCAGCAGGGAGACGGCGATGAGCCACGATCACATGCACCACGATGGTGCGAAGAAGCTCTACGAAATGATCAAGGATGTGCGCATTGCGATGATGACCTCCGTCGAACCCGACGGATCGCTGCACAGCCGCCCGATGTACAATCACACGGCCGACGAAGCCGGCGATCTCTGGTTCTTCAGCCGTGCACGGGATCCGAAGATCGGCGAGCTGAGGCGCGATTCGGAGGTCAACCTCGCCTACGCCGATCCGTCCCATCAGAACTACGTGTCGGTCTCCGGCAAGGCGGAGATCATCACCGAGAAGAGCAAGGTGAAGGAGCTCTGGACCGAGGGTTTGCGAACCTGGTTCCCGAAGGGGCCGGATGATCCCGACATCACGCTGATCCGCGTCCATCCTTCAGGCGGCGAGTATTGGGACAGCCCGTCCCGCACCGTTATGCAGCTCTACGGCTATGCAAAGGCCCGCCTCACGGGCGAGCCTCCCTACGAGCTGTCGGACCAGAAGAAGGTCAGCCTGAAAGCGTGATCACGCCTCCGGCGAGCGGGCGCGAAGTCGGTTGCGCTTGACTCACCCGACTCCCCTGACGTCATCCTAGCTTGAACCTCGTCGCTCTGACGGGGCCAAAGGTCGGGGCGCTTTTGCGATGGTCGACATCGCCACGCGGGTCTACAATCACAACTGGAAGATCGACCCGATCGTCCGTTCGGTGATCGATACCGACTTCTACAAACTCCTCATGGCGCAGACCATTTTTCGGCGCCATCGCGACGTAGACGTCACGTTCGGTGTGATGAACCGGACGCGTCGCGTCCGTCTCGCCAACTACATCGATTGCGGTGAGCTGCGCGAGCAACTCGACCATGTCCGCAGCCTCCGGCTCTCCCGCGGAGAGTCGACCTGGCTCCGAGGCAACACGTTCTATGGCCGGCGCCAGATGTTCTCCCCGGACTTCCTCTCCTGGCTCGAGGAGTTCCGCTACCCAGAATACGAGCTGGCCGAGATCGACGGGCAATACGAGCTCACCTTCCACGGCCCCTGGATCGAGACCACCATGTGGGAGATCCCGGCGCTTGCGATCCTGAACGAACTCCGCTCGCGGGGCGTCACCAAGGATATGGGCAAGTTCGAGCTCGAGGTCCTGTATGCCCGCGCCAAGACTCGGGTCTGGGAGAAGATCCAACGCCTGAAGCAGCTTCCCGGCCTTTCGATCTCGGATTTCGGAACGCGGCGCCGACACGGGTTTTTGTGGCAGGACTGGTGCGTTCAGGCGATGGCCGAGGGTCTCGGGCCGGCCTTTCTCGGAACGTCGAACTGCCTGATCGCGCTTCGGCGCGAGGTGGAGGCGATCGGCACCAACGCCCACGAACTGCCGATGGTCTACACGGCGCTGGCCGATGACGAAGCGGACATGCTGGAGGCACCCTATCGCGTCCTCGCCGACTGGCAGCAGGATTACGAGGGCAATCTCCTCGTCATCCTGCCCGACACATACGGGACGACGCGCTTCCTCGCCAACGCACCGGACTGGCTCTCGTCCTGGACCGGGATCCGCGTCGATTCGAAAGATCCGATCCAGGGAGGCGAAGAGGTCATCCGGTTCTGGAGCGCGCGGGGCGAGGACCCTCGCGAAAAGCTGACGATCTTCTCGGACGGGCTCGACGTCGACGTCATCGAGCGCGTCCAGCGGCACTTCGCCGGGCGGATGCGGATCGGCTACGGCTGGGGCACGCTCTTGACCAACGACTTCCGTGAGCTCGTGCCGGACCGCCTGCTCGACCCGATCTCCATCGTCTGCAAGGTGATCTCGGCCGACGGCCGTCCGACCGTGAAGCTGTCCGACAACCTCACCAAGGCCGTCGGGCCGCGCGCCGAGATCGACCGCTACCTGCGGGTGTTCGGCGCCGACCAGCGCGCGGCCCAGCCGGTGCTCGTGTGACGGGCGGCCGATCGCGGCGGCCCTGCGGCCGTTGGTGGTCGCGCGCTGCACTTCATCGCTGGGGCGGATTGAACGACCGCATCCTTGACGTGGGAGCCACGGCATGAAAGTCGACATTAACTGCGACATGGGGGAGGGCTACGGCCGCTGGAGCCTCGGCGACGACGTCGCCATGATGGACGTCATCACATCGGCCAACATCGCCTGCGGCTTCCATGGCGGCGACCCGAACATCATGGTCGAGACGGCCCGCATGGCAAAACGCAAGGGCGTCGCAATCGGCGCCCACCCAGGTTTCAACGACCTGTGGGGGTTCGGCCGCCGTGTGATCCGGGGCGACACCATGGCCGAAATCGAGACCATGATCGCCTACCAGATCGGCGCCATGCAGGCCTGCGCCACGCTCGCCGGTCACCAGGTCACGCATGTCAAGGCGCACGGGGCGCTCGGCAACCTCGTGAACGACGAGAGCGACTTCGCGCTCGCGTTGGGACGCGCCATCAAGGCCGTCGACCCCTCGCTCATCTACGTCACCATGCCGGGTCTGCCGACGGCGCGCGCAGCCGACGTTTTGGGGCTGGCGACCGCCGCCGAGATTTTCGCGGATCGTGCGTACGAGGACGACGGCACATTGGTCAGCCGCAAGAAGCCCGGCTCCGTCCTGCAGGACCCGACGGAGGCAGCCGCGCGCGTTCTCGCCATGGTCCGTGAGCAGACCATCACGTCCGTCAACGGCAGGCGTATCCCGGCCCGCATCGACACGATCTGCGTCCACGGCGACGGCGCGACCGCGGTCCCCATGGCCCGACATGTGCGCGACGTGCTGGAGGCCGACGGCGTCGCGATCGAGCCGTTCAGGAGAGGGTGATCACCCGCGCTCATAGATGATGCGGGCCCGGAGCGTCCCGTCGAGCGCCCTGATCTCGGCCAGGATCTCGTCCGCCTCCGGGCCGGTCTGGTCGGCCTCGATCACCACGTATCCGATCTCGCCTTCGGTCTGGTAATACTGACCGGCGATGTTCACCCCACGCTTGGCGAAGACGTCGTTCAGCCGCCGCAGCATGCCGGGGGCGTTGCGCTGCACCTGCATGAAGCGCGTTCCGGAGGGGCGCGGCGGAAGCTGAACCTGCGGGAAATTGACGGCCCCGACCGTCGAGCCCGTATCCGAATAGTCGATCAGCTTGCGGGCGACCTCGGCGCCGATGCGTTCCTGGGCTTCCTCTGTCGAACCGCCGATATGCGGCGTCAGGATCACGTTCGGGATAGCCTGCAAGGGCGTGACGAACCGCTCCGCGTTCGAGGCCGGCTCCGCCGGGAAGACGTCGATCGCGGCTCCCGCCAGGTGCCCGCTCCGGAGGGCGGCGGCGAGGCCTTCGAGATCGACCACGGTGCCGCGCGAGTTGTTGATCAGGAACGCGCCCGGCTTCATGGCGGCGATCTCCGCAGAGCCGATCATCCCATGCGTCGCCGGCGTCTCCGGCACGTGCAGGCTGACGACATCGCTCAGCCGGAGCAGCGTCGCGAGGGAATCAACCGGCTCGGTGTTGCCGTGGCGGAGCTTGTCGGTGTGGTCGAAGAAGATCACCCGCATACCCATGGCTTCGGCGAGGTTCGAGAGCTGGCTGCCGATATTGCCGTAGCCCACGATGCCGAGCGTCTTGCCGCGCACCTCGAAGCTTCCGGCAGCCGACTTGTCCCAGCTCCCGGAATGCGCCGCCTCCGACCGGGGCGCGATCCGCCGGAACAGCATCACGATCTCGCCGATCACCAGCTCGGCGACGCTGCGCGTGTTCGAGAACGGCGCGTTGAACACCGGGATGCCGCGCCGGCGCGCGGCCGCGAGATCGACCTGGTTCGTCCCGACCGAGAAGCAGCCGAGCGTCAGCAGCCGGGGCGCCGACGCGAACACCTCCTCGGTCATCTGCGTCCGTGACCGGATGCCGAGGATGCGGATATCCTTGAGCGTGGTCCGGAGATCGCCCTCGGCGAGCGCCTTCGGCAGCCGCTCCAGGTTGCGGTAGCCGGCCGCCACCATCATCTCGGCCGCGGCGTCGTTCACCCCCTCGAGGAGGAGCACCCGGATCTTGTCCTTGGGCAGCGACAGGCGGGGCTGGGTGGTCATGACGTTCGGGCGGTGCGGGGAGGCGCCCGGATAGCGGCGCCCTCGGGCCGCGTCCAGTCGAGCCCGTGAGCCTTCGGGGGCCCGCCTCGAACCCGGGACCGGGCTTCGTGGTTTCATGAGGGGCCGCAAGGGCGGACAGCATGCGGGGGTTCGCGATGAAGACGAAGCTGACAGTGGGATCGTGCGTGGCCGTTGCGCTCGCGGCGAGCGGGGTCGCGCTCGCGCATCACGGCTGGGGCGATTACGACGCCGCGAAGATGTTCACCATCGCGAGCCCTGTCGAGGCGGTCACGCCCGGCAATCCGCACGTCACGGTCAGGCTGAAGCACGAGAACAAGGTGTGGGTCGCGGTGCTGGCCCCGCCGTCCCGGATGACGTCGCGCGGCATGCCGCCCGAGACGATCAAGGCCGGGGCGGAGATCAAGCTCGAGGGCTATCCGAAGCGGAACGGCGAGCCCGAGATGCGTGCGGAGCGCATCACCATGGCGGGCAAGACGATCGAGCTCCGCTAGGCGAGACCGCCTGTTCTCAACATGTACGTTCAGGCGCTCGGCTGGCTGCAGGATTCGTGGCTCGGAATGGTGGCGCGGGGGGCCGGCTGGACCTATGCCGCGCTGAACACGGCTCACGTCCTTGGGGCCGCCCTCGTGCTCGGCGCGATCGCCGTGTTCGACGTGCTCGTCCTGCTGCGTCGCGGCCCTGACGCGGTCGCGGTCGCCCGCGTCGCGATCCCGCTCGCGACGATCGGCCTCATCGTCCAGATCGGGACGGGCCTCTTCCTTTTGGCGGCCGATGCCCGGGCGACGGGGATGAACCCGGTCTTCCTCGCGAAGCTCGCTTTCATCGCCTTGGGAATCGTCAACGTGGCGGCCCTGCATCTGCGACTCGGGCCGGCCTGGCGGGGCGGCTTCCCGGCCTCGGAGGCGCGCCTCTCCGCTCTCGTGTCGCTCGCGGCCTGGACGCTGGTCCTCGTGGCCGGCCGGATGATCGCTTATGTGTGAGCTTCCAGGGGTGAGGGCGTGCAGTGACGAGGATCAGGGTCGGGGCTGTCTCCCGCAACTACTTCAACATGCCGCTCTGGGTCGCGCAGTCCGAGGGGCTGTTCGAGCGGGAGGGCCTCCAGGTCGAGCTCCACCTGATCGAGGCGATCGACGAGGTCACGCGACGGCTCGCGGCCGGTGAGTTCGACATCGATCTCGGCGTCGCCGAGAACGTGATCCTCGACCGCGAACGCGGCGGCCACCTCGCGATCGTGGCCGGCAACGTCAACCGGCTCCCCTTCTCGCTCATCGCGAACGGCCGCATCCGGACCGTCGCGGAGCTTCGTGGCGCCAGGATCGGCGTCTCGTCGATCGAGGCCGGCTCGTCCTCGCTGGTCATGAGGCTCCTCGCCCGCCACGGGCTCAGCTACCCCGGGGACTACACGCTCCTGCCGGTCGGGCCGATCCTGACCCGATGGCGGATGCTTCAAAGCGGCGAGATCGATGCCGGCCTACAGGGCGCGCCCATGAACCGGATCGCTGTCGAGGCCGGGTTCACCGATCTCGGCAGCCCGCGGGACGAGTTCCCCGATTTCCAGTTCACGTCCGTGAACGTCCACGCCGATTGGGCGGCCGGTCATCGCGACACCGTGGAAGGTTTCCTCCGCGCCTACCTCGCGGCCCATCACTGGCTCAGCGCCCACAAGGCCCCGTCCCGAGCCGTGGCGGCGACGGAAGCCGGGCTCTCGACCGAGCACGCCGACATAGCTTGGGACGAATGCGTGGCGGGCGAGATTTTCCCGCCGGACGGCCGCGCCAGCATCCCGGCGGTGCAGACGCTGATCGAGGTCAGCTCCCAAATCCGCTCGCTGCCGGGGCGGGCGGCGCTGAGGGCGGACGCGTATATCGACGAGTCGTTCGTCGACGCCGCCGCGAGGTCGTTGGCCCGCCGGCAGCATCCGGCTCCATAGGCGTGCGGGTGGGCCTCGCGGTCCTTCCGGCCCGAATCCTCGGAGCATCGAAGAGGTGAGGAGCGTGGGACGCCGGTCGGCACGGGGACGGGACCCTGAAGCTGCAGCAGCCTTGCCTCAAGGGGAGGGGAGGGCGGGGGTTGCTGCAGCACTGCGCCGACGGCCAGCCATGGCGTCGCCCATCCCTTTGCCGTCCGCCATCCCTCCTCGTAGGATCGGTCCGGCATCCGGACGAGCCCGCTTATGAGCTTCACCAACCCGAACCCGTTCACCACGCGCCCGGAGATCGACGGCACCTTCGGGGTGGTGGCCACGACCCACTGGATCGCGACCGCAATCGGGATGGGGGTGCTCGAACGTGGCGGCAACGCCTTCGACGCGGGCGTCGCGACCGCGTTCGCGCTGCAGGTCGTGGAGCCCCACCTGAACGGCCCGCTCGGCGATGTGCCGATCATCGTGCACGATGCGAAACGCGGCCGTCCCGAGATCATCTGCGGCCAGGGTCCTGCGCCCGCCGGCGCGACGATCGAGCACATGTGCTCGATCGGCCTCGACATGATGCCCGGCACCGGGCTCCTCGCGGCGGTCGTTCCGGGCACGTTCGACGCGCTGATGCTGCTCCTGCGCGATTACGGCACGTGGCGCCTGCGCGACGTGCTCGAGCCCGCGATCAGCTACGCCCGCCATGGCTATCCCCTGGTCGAGCGTATTCCGGCCACGATCCGCACCGTCGAGGCCATGTTCCGCGAGCATTGGACGAGCTCGGCCGAAATCTACCTGCCCGGCGGCGAAGTCCCGAAGACGGGCGATCTCTTCCGCAACCCCGCCATGGCGGACACCTACGCCCGCCTCCTCGCCGAGGCGGAGGGAGGGCGCTCCGGCGCGGCCGGACGGGAGGCCGAGATCGAGCGCGCCAGGGCGACCTGGTCGCGCGGCTTCGTGGCCGAGGCGATCGACCGCTTCTGCCGGACCCAGGAGGTGATGGACACGTCCGGCCGCCGCCATCGCGGGCTCCTGACCGTCGACGACATGGCCGGTTGGGAGGCGACGGTCGAGGCGCCCGTGGCGCTGAGCTACGGCCGCTACACCGTCCTGAAGGCGGGGCCATGGTCGCAGGGCCCGGCCGCCCTCCAGCAACTTGCTCTCCTGAAGGGCTTCGACCTCGCCGGGCTCGATCCGGCCGGGCCCGACTTCATCCATCTCCAGGTCGAGGCCGCGAAGCTAGCCTTCGCGGACCGGGACACGTTCTATGGAGACCCCGCCTTCGTCGAGGTGCCGATGGAGACCCTCCTGTCGGAGCCCTACAACGACGCCCGCCGGAGGCTGATCGGGGAGCGGGCGTCGCTCGACTACCGGCCCGGCGCGATCGAGGGCTACGGCAAGTCGATCGGCCCCCGCGCCGGCGGGGAACGGGTAGCGGTCGGCGCCTCCGGGGCCGGAGAGCCGACGGTCGGCCGGATCGCGTCCGCACCGCGCGAGGATGCCCGCACGCGCGAGCGGATGGGCGCGGTCTCGGGCGACACGGTCCATTTCGACATCATCGATCGGCACGGCAACATGGTGAGCGCGACGCCCTCCGGCGGCTGGCTTCATTCCTCGCCCGTCATCCCGGAGCTCGGCTTTCCCCTCGGCACGCGCGGGCAGATGTTCTGGCTCGACCCCGAGCACCCGCAGGCGCTCGGGCCGGGCCGGCGGCCCCGCACCACGCTCTCGCCCACCATGGCGCTCCGCGACGGGGAGCCCTACCTGGCCTGGGGCACGCCCGGCGGCGACCAGCAGGACCAGTGGATTCCGCAATTCTTCCTGCGCCACGTCCATGCCGGCATGAACCTGCAGGAATCGATCGACGCGCCGGCTTGGCATAGCGAGCATTTCCCATCCTCCTTCTGGCCGCGGACATCGCGGCCGGGCGTGCTCGTGGTCGAGGGCAGGGTGCCGGAGGCGACGGTCGCCGAGCTCAGGCGGCGCGGCCACGTCGTGGAGATCGGCGACGATTGGTCCGAGGGCCGCCTGACCGCGGCCTCGCGGGACGGCCCACGCCTGCGGGCCGCCGCCAATCCGCGCGGCATGCAGGCCTACGCGGCCGGCCGGTGACCGACCCGTTCGTCCCCTCGTCATTCGGGGGCTCGCATCGAACTCGGGTGCTCCCGGGTCCGATCTTTCGGTTGATGGAAGTCGGAATCATCCGACTTCCGCAGGCCAGGACCCGGAACCCACCCGCGTTCATCCGCGTCGGCCTTCTTGAGGAAGCCGCTACGTGACCTGGTCCATCGTCGCGCACGACCCGGATTCGGGACAGATGGGGATCGCGGTCGCGACCTGCGCGTTCGCGGTGGGCGCCCGCGTGCCGTTCGTGGAGACCGGTGTGGGGGTGGTCGCAACCCAGGCCTTCACGAACCCCTTCTATGGCCGCCGCGGGCTCGCGCTGCTTCGGGCGGGAGCCTCGGCGACCGATGCCGTCCGCATCCTGACCGATGCCGACGAGGGCCGCTCCGAACGGCAGGTGCACGTGATGGATTCGGGCGGCAGGTCGGCCGCCTATACCGGCGTAGGCTGCGTCGGCTGGTGCGGGCACCTCATCGGCAAAGGCTTCTCCGTCGCGGGCAACATGCTGGCCGGACCGGACGTGATCGCGGCGAGCGCCGCCGCCTTCGAGGTTGCGGCCGGGCCGACGCTGGCTCGCCGCGTCCTTGCCGCCCTGAAGGCCGGGGAGGCGGCCGGCGGCGACAAGCGCGGCCGCCAATCGGCCGCGATGCTGGTGCACGACGAGGAGGATTACGCCCTCGTCGATATCCGGGTCGACGACGCTGCCGATCCTCTGGCCGAGCTCGCCCGCCTGCTCGACGTCAACGACGAGCGTTTCGCGCATTATCGCAAGTTCATGCCGTCGCGAGCCAACCCGGCCGGGATCGTCGGGCGGGACGAGATCGAGCAACGCATCGCGGACTCGATCGCGTCGGCGCGATCATTGCTTGCCGGGACGTGTTTGCGCCATGAGAGGTCCAAGGCTGGAGACGACGAACCATGACGCGACGCTTCAAGGCGGCCCTTGCCGCGATCGGCCTCTCCGCCTGCGCGGCGCTTCCGGCCGCGGCCCAGACCACGCTCCGGATCGGCCTCGCCGAGGACCCGGACGTGCTCGATCCCTCGTTCGGCCGCACCTATGTCGGCCGGCTCGTGTTCGCCTCCCTCTGCGACAAGCTCTTCGACATCGACGAAAAGCTGGCGGTCGTACCCCAGCTCGCGCTGTCGCACGAGACCTCGACCGACGGGAAGACGGTGACGATCAAGCTCCGGCCTGGGGTCCGATTTCATGACGGCGAGCCGATGGATGCCGAGGCCGCCAAGTTCTCGCTCGAGCGTCATCTCTCGACGCCGGGCTCGTTTCGCCGGCCCGAGATCGCCGCGATCGACACGGTCGAGGCGGTCGACGCGACGACGGTTCGGCTGAACCTGAAGACGCCCTTCGCGCCGCTGATCGCGCAGCTGACCGACCGGGCCGGCATGATGGTGTCGCCGAAGGCGGTGAAGGCCGCGGGCGAGCGGTTCGGGCAGAAGCCCGTCTGCGCCGGTCCGTATCGCTTCGTCGAGCGCGTCCAGCAGGATCGGATCGTGGTCGAGCGCTTTCCGGATTACTGGGACAAGGACAGGGTCAAGATCGACCGCATCACCTACGTGCCGATCCCGGATTCGACGGTGCGGCTCGCGAACCTGAAATCGGGCCAGCTAGACCTCATCGAGCGCGCGCTCGCGACCGACATCAAGGACATCCAGTCCGACCGCCGGCTGAAGCTCGCGACCCAGGTCGACCTCGGATATATGGGCATCACGATCAACGTCGCGAACGGCGAGGCCGCCAAGGGGCCGCTCGGCCAGGATGCGCGCGTCCGCCAGGCGCTCTCGCTCGCGATCGACCGCGACGCCATCAACGAGGTCGTGTTCAACGGCGTCGCGCTGCCGGGCAATCAGTGGGTCAGCCCGAAGAGCCCCTGGTACCAGGGGAAATACCCCGTGCCGCCGCGCGACCTCGCCAAGGCGAAGGAACTCATCAAGGCGTCCGGCGCAAAAACCCCGATCGCGGTCGATTACATGGTGCCGAACAACCCGGAAACGCGCCAGATCGCGGAGGTCGTGCAGGCCATGGCGGCGGAGGCCGGCTTCGACATGAAGATCAGGGTGACGGAGTTCGCGACCTCCCTGAACGAGGCGGAGGCCGGCCGCTACCAGGCCTATATGCTGAACTGGTCCGGGCGCACGGACCCGGACGGCAACCTCTACGTCTTCCAGAAGAGCGGCGCCCCGCAGAACTACAGCAAGTCCTCGAACTCGCAGGTGGACAGCCTGCTCGAGGAGGCGCGCACCAAGTCCGGCATGGCCGACCGCATGGCGCTCTACGAGAAGGTCGCGGGCGTGCTCGGGACCGAGAACCCGATCATCTACCTGTACCACCGGCCGGTGATCATCGCCCACAACGCCAAGCTCGAAGGGTTCAAGCCGCTGCCGGACGGGCTCGTCCGCGTCGTCGGGCTGACGATGAAGTAGGACGCCGTGCGTTCAGCGCTGTCATTCCGGACGCCGCGTGGCGGCTATCCGGAACCCATGTTGATCCGGGGTGTCCCCGCCTGGGTTCCGGGTTCGCTTTCGGCGCCCCGGAATGACGGCGGTCGGGAACGTGCCATGGACAATCGAGGCGCCGCCTGACCGATGCTCGCCCTCCTGGTCCAGCGGCTCGCCCAACTCGTTCCGACGCTGTTCTTCGTCTCCGTCATCATCTTCGGGCTGCAGCAGCTTCTGCCCGGCGACCCGGCCCTCGTGCTCGCGGGCGAGGACAAGGACCCGGACGTCATCGCCGAGGTGCGCCGGCGCTATCACCTCGATCAGCCGATTCCGGTGCAATATCTCTACTGGATCGGCGGCGTGCTGCGCGGCGATCTCGGCCAGTCGATCCGTCTCAACATCCCCGTCTCCGATCTCGTCCTGCAGAAGCTACCGGTCACGATCCAGCTCGCCGTCATGGCGATGATCATCGCGCTCACGCTCGGGATCACGGCCGGGATCGTGTCCGCGATCCGCAAGGGAACGGCCACCGACTACGTGGTCAGCACGCTGTCGCTCGTCGGCATCTCGACGCCGAACTTCTGGCTCGGCATCATGCTGATCTTCGTCTTCGCGGTGACGCTCGGCTGGCTCCCGGCCTCCGGCTATGTCAGCCCCTTCGAGGATTGGCGGCAGAGCCTGCTGACGACGATCCTGCCGGCCTTCGTGCTCGGCAACGCGCTGGCCGGGATCCTCATGCGCCATACGCGGGGCGCGATGCTGGCCGCCCTGTCCAGCGACTACGTCCGCACCGCGCGCGCGAAGGGCGTGCGGGAGGGGCGGGTCATCATGAAGCACGCCATGCGGAACGCCCTGACGCCCGTGATCACGCTCGGCGCGCTCGAATTCGGCACGCTCCTGTCAGGCGCGGTGCTGACCGAGCAGATCTTCACGATCCCGGGCTTCGGCAAGCTGATCGTCGATGCCGTCCTCAACCGCGACTACGCGGTGGTGCAGGGCGTCGTGCTGGTCACCGCGACCGCCTACATCACCCTGAACTTGCTCGCGGATATCGGCTACGTGCTGGTCAATCCGAGGCTGAGGACGTGAGCGGCAGGAGCGATGGCAGTCTCTCCCCGCCGGCAGGGAGAGACACCTCATTCCGGCGCGTCTGGGGCAGGCTCCGGGCTCGCCCGAGCGCGTTGGTCGGGCTCGCGGTCCTCCTCGTCGTCGCGCTGGCCGCGATCCTGGCGCCCTTCGTCGCGCCCTACGACCCGGCCCTGCAGAGCTACGCCGTCGTCCGCAAGCCTCCCTCGGCCGCGCATCTCTTCGGGACGGACGAGGTCGGGCGCGACATCCTCGCCCGCATCATCTACGGCGCGCGCGCCTCGCTCGCGGCCGGGCTGATCTCGGTCGCGATCGCGCTCACGGTCGGCGTGCCGCTCGGGCTCCTGGCCGGCTATGCGGGCGGATTCGTCGACGGGCTCATCAGCCGCATCACCGACGCGATGCTGGCCTGCCCGTTCCTGATCCTCGCGATCGCGCTCGCGGCCTTCCTCGGGCCGAACCTCACCAACGCCATGATCGCGATCGGGGTCACGGCGGCGCCGCTCTTCGTCCGGCTGACCCGTGGCCAGGTCCTGGCCGTCAAATCCGAGGAGTTCGTGGCCGCCGCCCGCGCGGTCGGCAACCCGCATTGGCGCATCGCGCTCTTCGAGGTCCTGCCGAACGTCGCCCCGCAACTCCTGATCCAGGCCAGCCTGACGGTGGCGAGCGCGATCATCGCCGAGGCGAGCCTGTCCTTCCTCGGCCTCGGCCAGCAGCCGCCGGCGCCCTCCTGGGGCTCCATGCTGAACGCGGCCCAGCGCTTCCTCGTCAACGCGCCCTGGATGGCGCTCTTTCCGGGCCTCGCGATCTTCGTGACCGTGCTCTCCTTCAACCTCCTCGGCGACGGGTTGCGGGACGCGCTCGATCCGCGGGCGAAGTAGGGAGGGGGCTGTCATTCCGGGGCTCGCCGAAAGCGAGAACCCGGAACCCACTCACATCCGCTCAGACTCGATCCTCCTTCAAGGCGCGGATGACCGTGGGATCCGGGTTCGGTGCCGCGCGCCGCCCCGGAATGACAGCCGCTCGCTCGGTGTGCGGCGGCGACGGATCGACTATGAACGGCCATGACCTTCTCGGCGCTGGATTCCCGCCTCCTCGGCCCGCTCTTCGCGACGGACGAGATGCGGGCCGTGTTCTCCGACCGGGCTCGGCTCGCCGCCATGCTGGACGCGGAGGCCGCGCTCGCGCGGGCGGAGGCGCGGTTCGGGCTCGTGCCGGAGGGCCTCGCGGCTGCCGTCGCGGCGATCGACCCGGACACGCTCGATCTCGACGCGCTCGGGCGCGAGACCGCGCTCGCGGGCGTGCCGACGATCTCGTTCGTGAAGATGGTCGGGGCGCGGTTGCCGGCCGATCTCGAAGCCGCCTTTCACAAGGGCGCGACCACGCAGGACATCGTCGATACCGCGCTCGTCCTGCAGATGCTGGGCGGGCTGCGCCTCCTCGCCCGCGATCTCGATTCGGTGCTGGCCGGGCTGATGCGGCTGGCGCAGGAGCATCGCGAGACCCCGCAGGTCGGCCGGACCTACGGCCAGCAGGCGCAGCCGCTCTCCTTCGGGTACAAGGTCGCGGTCTGGGCGGCCGGGATCGCGGACGCGGCCTCGGGTCTTCCGGCGCTCCGGGATTCGGCGCTCCGGGCCTCGCTCGGCGGGCCGGTCGGGACGCTCGCCGGCTTGCGCGAGCACGGGCCGGCGGTCGCGGATGCGTTCGCGGCCGAGCTCGGTCTCTCGCCCGCCCCGATCGCCTGGCACGCGAACCGGAACGGGATGGTGGGGACGGGGCTGTTCCTCGCCTCGGTGATCGGCGCGCTGGCCAAGATGGCGACCGACGTCGTGCATCTCGCCTCGACGGAGGTCGGCGAGGTCGCGGAGCCGCATCTTCCGGGACGGGGCGGGTCCTCGGCCATGCCGCATAAGCGCAATCCCGTCTCGTCGACCGTGATTCTGGCCGCGCACGGCGCGGCCGCCGGCCACCTCGGGACGCTCGTCCACGCTATGGCGGCCGGCCACGAGCGCCCGGCCGGCGCCTGGCACGCGGAATGGCACGCTCTCCCGAGCCTGTTCGGGCTCGCGTCCGGCGCCCTCGCCGAAGCCCGCCGCCTGGCGGATGGGATGGAGCCGGATCCGGCCCGCATGGCCGCGAACCTCGATCTGACGCGCGGTCTCCTCTTCGCGGACGCGGCCGCCGCCAGGCTGGCTGCCGCCATGGGCCGAGGCCGCGCGCATGCGCTCCTGGAGACGCTCGCCGGGCGCGTCTGCGAAACGGGCTGCACGCTTCGGGACGCGATCACGGCCGAGCCGGAGGCTGCGGCGCACCTGTCGGGCGCCGACCTCGATGCCGTGTTCGATTCCGGCCCGGCCGTTCGCGCGGCCGCGGCCTGGATCAATCGGGTCGCGGCGATCGTCGAGGAGGTCAGGGGCGATCTCGAGGAGTGACGTCCTGCTCGGGTCATCTGCCCCCTGGTTACTCCGGGGCTCGCCGAGGCGAGAGCCCGGAATCCACGGTCCGCATCCAACCGTGCCTGTCCTGAGGTAAGGTGGAGCCGGTGGGTTCCGGGTTCCGCTGCGCGGCCCCGGAACGACAGATCAAGTTCCATCTAAGTTGTGAAAGGAAGCCAACATGCCGATCACGTCGAACGATGGCGGCGCGGACCCCGCTGTCGAGCGCCTCCCGACGGCGGCCCCGACCGATACGGGCGCCGCCTTCGAGGCAGGCCTGGCCAACCGCAAGGCCGTCCTCGGGGCGGAGCATGTGGAGCGCGCGCTGGCGAAGGCCGGCGAGTTCGCCATGCCGTGGCAGGATTTCATCACCCGCTACGCCTGGGGCGAGGTCTGGGGCAACCCGACCCTTCCCTGGAAGACGCGCTCGATGATTACCCTTGCGATCACGCTGGCGCTCGGCCGGGAGGAGGAGTTCAAGCTCCACCTCCGGCCCGCGCTCGGGAATGGCGTCACGCCGGCCGAGTTGCGGGCGCTGCTCACCCAATCGGCCATCTATGCCGGCGTCCCGGCCGCCAACGGGGCGTTCCGCTGGGCGAAGGAGGTCTTGGGGGAGGAGCTTGGGTGAGGTGTGTCATTCCGGGGCGGCCCTCGGGGCCGAACCCGGAACCCATGTTCACGCGAGCGGCTGCGGGTGGCTTCCGGGTTCTCGTTTCGCGAGCCCCGGAATGACCAGGGAGTGCTACCCCGGCGAGGAGGTCACGCAGGCGGGGTTCATCGGCAGGAAGGCCTCCGCGGCCGGGATCGGGCGGATCGCCTCGTAATAGTCCCACGCGCCCTTGGATGAGGCCGGCTTCTTCACACGGTAGAGCACCGGGTCGTAGAGGAGGCGGCCATCGGCCCGGAGCGTCACGTCCCGGCCGAAGAACGCGACCGGGATGGCCCGCATGGACTTATTAGCCGCGACGGCCTCGTCGGTCCCGGCCTTGTCCACGGCCTTCAAGTAATGGGCGACGGCCGTGTAGATCAACGCGTGGTTCTTGGTCGGCATGATCCCTACCGCGTCGAAGAAGCGCTTGGCGAAGGCGCGCGTCGCATCATTCTGGTCCCAGTAGAAGGCTTCGGAGAAGGTGAGGTTCTGCGCGACCGGCAGGCCGAGCGCGTGGATGTCGGTGATGTAGACCAGGAACCCGGCCATGGTCTGCTTGCCGGCCATGAGGCCGAACTCGTTCGCCTGCTTGATCGCGCGGGAGAAGTCGTCGCCGACGGCCGCGAACGCGACCACGTCCGCCCCCGATGTCTGCGCCTGAAGCAGGAATGAGGAGAAATCGGCGTTGTTGATCGGGAAGCGCGAGCTGCCGACCACCTTGCCGCCGAGCGAGGTCACGACCTCGCTCGCTTGCCGCTGCAGCGCCTGACCGAAGGCATGATCGACCGTGATGAAGTACCAGTTCTTGCCGCCCTGCTCGAACACCGCCCGGGCCGTGCCGGCGGTCAGCGCCTGCGTGTCGTCCGTCCAGTGCGAGCTGATCGGGTTGCAGAGCTTGGAGGTGAAGTCGGAGGTCGCGGCCGCCGTGATCATGACGGTGCGGTTCTTCTCCTTCGCGACCTGCTGGGCGGCGAGCGCGATCGCGGTCACCGGCAGATCGAGGATGGCGTCGACCCGCTCGGTGTCGAACCAGCGCCGCGCGATCGTGGACGCGACGTCGGGCTTGTTCTGGTGGTCGGCCGAGATGATCTCGATCTTCTTGCCCTTCACGGCGCCGCCGAAATCCTTGACCGCCATCTCGGCCGCCACAACCGAGCCCTTGCCGCCGGAATCGGCGTAGGGGCCGGACAGGTCGGTCAGGATGCCGATGCGGACGAGATCGTCGGAGATCTGGGCGAGCGCAGTCCCGGGCGTCGCGCCGATCAACAGGGCTCCGACAACCCCCGCCCATAACGTTCTCATGCGCTCTCTCCCTGTCTCGTTCTGGTTGCCTGCATGGAAGAGCAATCAAGGACCAAAGCCAAGCGTGATCTCGGCCGCATACCCAAAAGGGCCGTCTTGATTGTCCGACCCGGCGCGCTCTGGCATCACGGACCGTAACCGCAGCCGGGAGGGTGAGCGCGTGAACGGTGTTGTCGTCGTCGGATCGGGGCAGGGCGGGTTCCAGGTCGCGGCCTCGCTGCGCGACGGCGGCTTCGAGGGCCGGGTCGTGATCGTCGGCGAGGAGCCGGGGCTTCCCTACCAGCGGCCGCCGCTCTCGAAAGCCTACCTCACCGGCAAGTCGGACGAGGGCGCCTTGCGGCTGAGGAGCGCCGCCTTCTTCGACGAGCGCCGGATCGAAATCCTCGCTCCGGAACAGGCCGTCCGGATCGATCGGGACGCGAGCGAGGTGCATCTCGCGTCCGGCGGCACGCTATCCTACGACCACCTCGTCCTTGCGACCGGAGCCCGGAACCGGCTGCTACCGGTGCCGGGGGCGGAACTCGACGGCGTGCTCTACCTGCGCAGGCTGGCGGATGCCGACGCGATCCGGGCGCGGCTCGATGGGGTCCGCCGGGCCGCGGTGGTCGGGGCCGGCTTCATCGGCCTCGAATTCGCGGCCGTCGCGTCGGCGCGCGGGATCGCCGTGACGGTGCTCGAGGCGACGGGCCGGCCGATGTCGCGCGCGGTCTCGCTTCCGATCTCGACCTTCTTCCAGGAGGCCCACGAGCGCGCGGGCGTCCGGCTCGAGCTCGGAGCCGTGGTGACGCGGATCACGGGCGAGGATGGGGTCGCGACCGGTGTCGAGACGGCGGGAGACCTGTATGTTCCGGCCGATCTCGTCGTAATCGGGATCGGCGTCCAGCCGAACGTGGAGCTCGCGGCCGATGCCGGCTTGTCAATCGCGAACGGCATCACGGTCGATGATAGGCTCCTGACCGCCGATCCGGCGATTTCCGCCATCGGCGATTGCGCCAACTTCCCGAGCATCTACGCGAAAGGTGCGCCGACGCGGGTCGAGTCGGTTCAGAACGCGGTTGATCAGGGCAAGATGGTCGCGGCGCGCCTCACTGGCCATCCGGAGCGCTACAGCGCCGTCCCGTGGTTCTGGAGCGACCAGGGCCCGCTCAAGCTCCAGATCGCCGGCCTCCCGGTCCCACACGAGGCCACGATCGTGCGGGGCGATCCGGCGATCGGGAGCTTCTCCGTGTTCTGCTACGAGGGCCACAGGCTGACCTCGGTCGAGTCGGTGAACCGCGCCGCCGACCACATGATCGCGCGGCGGCTAATCGCTAAGGGGATCGGGATCACGCGCGAGGAGGCGGCCGATCTCGGGCTCGACCTGAAGGCGCGCGCGACCGCCCTCCTGGCGTCGGCGGGCTGAGCCGAGCGGCTAACTCGCTGCCTGGCCCGGCAGGCCGAACGCCTCCGCCAGGAGCCCGTAGGAGCGGGCGCGGGAATCCTGGTCGTAGATGGCTGAGGTGACCATGATCTCGTCGGCTTGCGTCGAGTCCGCGAAGGCCGCGAGGCGGTCGTGCACGCTCTCGGGCGTTCCCACGAACATCCGCTCCCGGTTGCGGCGGATCTCCGCCCGCTCGGGCTCGCCATAGGTCTCGGCCGCGGCCTCCGCGACGCTCGGCAGAGGCGCGTACTCGCCGCGGGCGCGCCGGAGCCAGTTCAGGTCCTGGCTGGAGGCGAGCCGCTCGGCCTCCTTCTCGGTCTCCGCCACGATCGCCGAAACGGCGAGGATCGCCCACGGCGCGTCTCGCCAGGCGGAGGGCCGGAAGGCGGTCTTGTAGGTCAGCATCGCGTCGTGCACGTCGTGCTGGGCGAAATGGTGCGCGAACGCGAAACCCATCCCAATCTGGGCCGAGAGCCGGGCCGAATAGCCTGACGAGCCGAGAAGCCAAAGCGGCGGCAGGCGCGTGTCGGACGGCATCGCGACCACGTTCCGGAACGGGTGCCCCTCCGGGAAACCGCCCGTCTCCCACAAGACCAGTTCCTGAAGCTTTTCCAGGAAGTCGTCGCCTCCGCGCGGCTCCAGGTGACGCCGGAGCGCCATCGCGGTGATCCCGTCCGTCCCCGGCGCGCGGCCGAGGCCAAGGTCGATGCGGCCGGGAAAGAGCGCCTCCAGCATGCGGAAGCGCTCGGCCACCATGAGCGGCGCGTGGTTCGGCAGCATGATCCCGCCCGACCCGACACGGATCCGGGTCGTGGCGGCCGCGATCTGCCCGATCATGATCTCGGGAGCAGGGCTCGCGACGGAGGGGAGATTGTGGTGCTCGGCGAGCCAATAGCGCGCGAACCCGAAGGCGTCGCAGCGGCGGGCGAGCGCGATCGTGTCGTGCAAAGCGGCGCTTGCTGGATGGCCCGAGCGCACGAAGGAGAGATCGAGGACGGATAAGGGCCGCATGGGGCGAGAAATGGGGCCGAAGCCGGCCCATTGCGAGGGCCGGCGTCACCCGGCCGGGTGGGCAAAGTCGGTCGCCGGGGCGGTACCCTCATCGCGGCCGTGGTCATCAGCTGCCGGGCAGCGCCTCGTCCGGCGGTCGATACGATCGATGTGGCCGCCCTCCCGACGCGCGGGAAGGCAGCCCGTGGAGCGTGCGAGGCGCGGGCGGCGTCAGGCCGCGACGTTGGATTTCGGCCGACCGCGCTTCTTCGGAGCGCTTTCGACGGCTTTCGGGGCGGGAGCCGCATCCGCTCGCTTCCGCCTCTGCTGGCCGAGCCCGAGGGCCTTCGCCAGTTCGGAGCGCTGCTTGGCGTAGTTCGGGGCGACCATCGGGTAGTCGCGGGCGAGACCCCATTTCTCGCGGTATTCGGCCGGAGTGAGGCCACGTCCCGAAAGGTGGCGTTTCAGGGACTTGTAGTGGCGTCCGTCCTCGAGGCTGATCAAGTAATCGGGCGTGATCGATTTCTTGATCGGCACGATCGGGATCAGCTTCTCCGGCTCAGGCGCTTTCGTTTCGCCCAAGCCGCGCAACGCGCCATGGACGGACGCGATGATGTCCGGCAGCTCGCTCGAAGCAAGCTTGTTGTTGGTGACATAGGCGGACACGATCTCGCTCGTAAGTTCGGCGAGTTCTTGGGACTGGGGACCCTGGTTGGCATCCATGTGCTTGAGCTTTCTCGATTCGTTACGACGACGATCTCTGATGCATTGCGCCGAAGATAAATCAAGAGCTATTGACAAGCACAGTCGCGAAAACCCTGGGAAAGTTGCGAATCCTGGTGAATGTTCGCCCGTCCGGGGGCGAGAATAGCGCCGTTCAGGGTTCAGCCAGGGATGAGCTTAGCCCGCACCGCGTCGGGGATGATCTTCGCGGCGAGCCGGCCCGCATCGTCCGGGTGGCGGCCGGCCCAGACCCGCACCTCTTCGCCTTCGACCGAGAGGACGCCGGCATTCGTTAGGTGGTGGCTGACCGAGAAGCTCGACCGCTTCAGCAGCGTGATCGTCGAACGGATCTCGATTTCGTCGCCGAAGCGCGACGGCGTAAGAAACTTCGCCCGGGTGTCGACGAGCGGGATGCCGGCGAGATCGTAGCGCTCCAGCATGGCTTGCTTGCCTATGCCGAGCGCTGCCTCGAGCAGAAGCGCGGTCGAGTAGTCGAAATACTCAAAGAAACGTGGATTGAAGACGATTCCGGCCGGGTCGCAATGACCCCATTCCACGGTCAATCGGCGTGTACGGCTAAATCCGGCCATCCTAGGCGCCCTCGGCCGAGATCACGTGCGCCGGCGGCGGCGAGGCGTAGAGGTCCTCCACGAGGCGGGCCCGGTTCGTCAGCATGGCGCGCTGGTTGATCGAACCCTTGTCGGTGATCTCGTTCAGGTCGAGCGAAGGAGGGTCGACGAGGAGGATGGCGCGCCCAATCCGGTTCGAGCCGCCGGTCGCCCGCCGGCCGAGCGTCCCGAGGATGCGGGCGAAGGCTCTGCGGACGCGCGCATCGGCCAGGATGGCGTCCGGCCCGCCCTCGACGTCGGGACAGAGCGGGCGGCAGGCGGCGGCATCCGGCACCACCAGAACCGCGATCGCGTCCCGGTTCTCGCCCGCGATCGCGACGTCACGCGCGTAGGGCGCGGCCGCATCCAGGAAGGCCGCCCGGAGCGGTCCGACGCTGACCCAGACGCCGCTCGTCAGCTTGAAATCCTCGTTCAGCCGACCGTCGAAATAGAGCCCGATTTCCGGCTCCTCCGGGTCGACGAAACGGAGCGCGTCCCCGAGGCGGTAATAGCCTTCGGGGTCGAAGGCCGCCTTCGTCGTCTCCGGGTTGCGCCAGTAGCCCGGCGTGATGTTCGGCCCTTTCACGCGCGCCTCCAGCTTGTCGGCCACGGGCGTGAGCCTCACCTCGACGCCGGGCGCCGGCAGCCCGACGCGGCCCGAGCGGCAATGCTCCGGGCGGCAGACGATCGCGAAAGGCGCGGTTTCGGTCGAGCCGAGCCCGGTCAGCATCACCACCCGTCGGCCGCAATGCGCGACCGCGACTTCGTCGAAGGCGTCCCAGACCGGCTGCGGCAGTCCGGCGGCGGCGAAAAAGGCGAGCTGCAGGCGCGAGAAGAAGCTCTCGCGGAACGCCGGATCAGCCCTGAGATGCGGGATCATCGCCTCGTAGCCTTTCGGCACCGTGAAATAGGCCGTCGGCGCGACCTCCTTCAGGTTCCGGACGGTCTCGCCGATGAGCGCCGGCACCGGCCGGCCGTCATCGATGTAGAGCGACCCCCCGTTGAACAGCGTGATGCCGAAATTGTGGCTCCCGCCGAACGTGTGGTGCCAGGGCAGCCAATCGACCAGAACCGGCGGAGCATCCGTCAGGAACGGCTGCGCGGCCGCGATCTGCGCCTGGTTGGAGGCCAGCATGCGGTGCGTCGTGATCACGCCCTTGGGCAGGCCGGTCGAACCGGAGGTAAACAGGATCTTGGCGATGGTGTCGGGCGTGATGGCGGCGTGAGCTTCTGCGACCCGGCCCGGATCGGCCGCGCCTTCGCGCTCCAGCGCGGCGAGGTCCCTGGTGTGCCGGCCCGGCGCCGCGCCCGAGCGGAGCACGACCTCGACGTCGTCCGGGATTGCGGCCGAGATGGCCCGGCCGAAGGCCGCGCCGTCGGACGCGAAGACGAGGCCTGGCGTGAGAAGGCGCAGGATGTCGGCCAGCCGGACATGGTCGGACGAAAGCGTCGAATAGGCGGGCGAGATCGGCGCGTAGGGCACGCCGACATGCAGGGCTGCGAGAGCCAGAGCGGCATGGTCGAGATCGGTGCCCGAGAGGATGACGAGAGGCCGCTCGGCCGAGAGCCCGCGCGCGAGGAGCGCCGCGCCGAGCGCCTCCGCGCGCCGAAGGGCCTCGCGGTAGGTCAGGTGCTCCCAGGGGCCCGACCCGTCGCGCTTCGCCACGAAGGTCCGGTCCGGCGCTTCCTGGGCATAGCGGACGAGCGGCTCCGTCTCCGCAGCCGACTTTGGGGCTAGCTCGGACGAAGCCAACAGGGTTGCTCGCGGCATTCCGTCATGTGAGATCACAAACGACACGGGGTCAATCGGCCGATCGAGAGCCGCCCCCGCCCGGCCCGGGAGGACAACATGCCTGATCGTGCGATCGGCCGCGTCGGCGTCGTCGGGACCGGCGTCATCGGGGCGAGCTGGGCGGCCTATTTCCTCGCCCGCGGGCTCGACGTGGTCGCGACCGACCCCGCGCCCGGGGCCGAGGAGCGGCTCTACGCCTATGTGGCGGCGGCCTGGCCCGCCTTGACCGAGCTCGGGCTCTCGCCCGGCGCCCACCCGTCGCGCATCCGCTTCGCGCACGACCTCGAATCCTGCGTGGCCGATGTCGATTTCGTCCAGGAGAACGGCCCCGAACGCGAGGACGTGAAACGCGAGACCTACCGGCGTCTCGACGACGCGACATCCCCCGACGTGATCCTGTCCTCGTCGTCCTCCGGTTACCGGCCGAGCCTGTTCCAGGGGGTTTGCCGTCGTCCCGAGCGGGTGCTGGTCGGCCATCCCTTCAATCCGCCCCACCTGATCCCGCTCGTCGAGGTGGTCGGGGGCGAGAGCACGTCGCCGGACGCGATCGCGATCGCGATGCGGTTCTATGAGGGCATCGGCAAGAAGCCGATCAACATCCGCAAGGAACTCGTGGGCCATGTCGCCAACAGGCTGCAGGCAGCGCTCTGGCGCGAGGCCTATCACCTGGTCGATATCGGGGCGGTCACGGTCGCGGAGGTCGACGGCGCGATCTCCCATGGACCCGGCCTGCGCTGGGCCCTGATGGGGCCGTGCCTGCTCAGCCATCTGTCCGGCGGAGCCGGCGGCATGCGCCACCTCCTCGACCATCTCGGGCCGCTGACCGAAGCCATGTGGGCCGATCTCGGCAGCCCCCGGCTGGACGAGGCCCTGAAGGCGAAGCTGATCGCGGGTGTCGACGACGAGATCGCCGACCTCGATTTCGGCGCGATGATGCAGGAGCGCGATCGGTTGCTGGTCGAGCTCCTCACCGCGAAGGGCAGGACGATGAACTTGCCTTGATCACCCGAGCCACTCACGCCCGTGATGGATGGCGAACACAATCGGAATGAGGAGGCAAGCAATGTCGAAGGTGATCGTAACCGTGGCGCCGACCGGCGGCATGGCGTCCAAGGCGCAGAACGCCAATCTCCCGACCCAGCCGGAGGAGATCGCCGAGTCCGTCCACAAATCGTGGAAGGCCGGCGCCGCCATCGCGGCTCTGCACGCCCGTCGCCCCGACGACGAGGCGACCTGCAACGCCGACATCTACCGCCGCATCAACGGCCTCATCCGCGAGCGCTGCGACATCGTCCTCAACAACTCGACCGGCGGCGGCTCGAACGGCGACATGCTGGTCGCCCGCTCCGACGGGCTGTTCGAGTCGAATTTCGAGGAGCGGCTGAAGGGCTGCGATGCCGGGGCCGAGATGGCGACCTTCGACGGCATGACCTTCGCCGACGTGCATGGCGGGCGCGAGATCCTGGTCATCACGACCCCGTCCCGCTGCGAGTTCCTGGCGAAGCGAATGCAGGAGCGCGGGACCAAGCCGGAATGGGAGGTGTTCGGCCCGCAGCACATCCTGCAGGACGTGACCCGCCTGATCGAGAAGGGCTACGACAAGCCGCCCTACTACATCAACATGGTGCTCGGCGCCGATAAAGGCTTCCAGGGCGCGATGCCCTATAGCCACGACGTCCTGGCCGCGATGATCGGCATGCTGCCGCCGCAATCGGTCTTCTGCGTCTCCGGCATCGGGCCCGCGCAATTGCCCGCGACCACGCAGGCGATCCTGCTCGGCGGCCATGTCCGGGTCGGGCTCGAGGACAACAACTACTACTCGCGCGGCAAGCTCGCCACGAACGAGATGCTGGTCGACCGCACGGTCCGGATCATCCACGAGCTCAACATGGAGCACGCTTCCCCGGGCGAGGCGCGCGACATGCTCGGGCTGCCTCCTATGAAGGCCTGACTACCGGCAAAAATCGTGCGTTTACCGTCCGTTAACCATGTTGCGCGACCGTCCCGGTAGGAGGTTGGGTCATGGCGAGTTCCGGATACGCGCACGGGGACGGGCAGAACATCCCGCCAGCCTACGAGCGCATCGCGCGGCGAATCGGGCTGCGGCTTCGCGAGATCTACGGCTCGCCGGAGACGGAGCCGCTGCCGGTCGAACATGTCGAGCTTCTGCTTCGCCTCCGCCACAAGGAGCGGGACCAGGCCAGGTCGACAGAGGCGGTCTGACGCCGGCACTCGCCTTCTCAACCGCGGTCTGCAGCGCGATACCAACCAGCACAGCGCGCTTTGTCAGCCTGGGGCGGTGCGGGGCGTCGAACCCACGAGCATCGCTGAGCTATCCGCGCCCGCAAGGCTACTCGGCCGCGGCCAACCTTGGGCGGACGTCGTCCCGAAACCCGGCCCGCTCCAGCGGCCCCGGCATCGGCCCTCCCGTCGCCCAGTCGAGCAGCTCCACGCTATGCACGATCGGGATCGACGTGCCCCGCCCGATCTGCGTGATGCAGCCGATATTGCCGGTCGCGATCACGTCGGGCCGGATGCGCTCGATATGCGCGACCTTGCGGTCGCGCAGGCGGCCGGCGATCTCCGGCTGCAGGATGTTGTAGGTCCCGGCCGAGCCGCAGCAGATGTGCCCCTCGGGCACATCCTTGACGGTGTAGCCCGCGCGCTTCAGCACCGTTTTCGGCTCCGTCCGGATCTGCTGCCCGTGCTGCATGGAGCAGGCGGAATGGTAGGCGACGACGAGATCGCTCTCCCGCACCGGCTCGGACAGGCCGAGCGCCAGGACATACTCGACCACGTCCTTGGTGAGCGTCGAGACGCGGGCCGCCTTCTCGGCATAGGCCGGCTCGTCGCGGAACATGAAGCCGTAATCCTTGATCGTGGTGCCGCAGCCGGAGGCCGTGACCAGGATGGCGTCGAGGCCGCGATCGGCCTCGGCGATCCAGGCGTCGATCGTCGCCCGCGCGAAGCGCTTGGCCTCGCTTTCCCGGCCCATGTGATGGACGAGCGCGCCGCAGCAGGTCTCGCCCGCCTGCACGACCTCGATGCCGTGGCGGGTGAGAAGCCGGATCGCGGCCTCGTTGTAGTGAGGCGCGAGGACGGATTGGGCGCAGCCCTTCAGCATGGCGACACGCCCCCGCCGCTCGCCCAAGGCCGGGAACGTGCCCGGGGCATCGCCTGGCGAGCGGTTCGGGAGGGCGGCCGGCGCGAGATCCAGCATGGCGGCGAGCCGGTTGCCGATCTGGGGCAGCTTGGCCAGGATCGGCTTCAGCGGCCGGCCGAGATGGGCGAGGAGCATCGCGAGCCGGAACCGGTTCGGATAGGGCAGGATGCGGGCGACGAGCGCGCGCAGCAGCCGGTCGTGAAGGGGGCGGCTATGCGTCTCCTCGATATACGCCCGGGCATGGTCGACGAGGTGCATGTAATGCACGCCGGACGGGCAGGTCGTCATGCAGGACAGGCACGACAGGCAGCGGTCGATATGCTTCACGACCTGCGCGGACGCGGGCTTGCCGCCCTCCAGCATGTCCTTGATCAGGTAGATGCGGCCGCGCGGGCTGTCGAGCTCGTCCCCGAGGAGCAGGTAGGTCGGGCAGGTCGCGGTGCAGAACCCGCAATGCACGCAGGTGCGCAGGATCTTCTCCGACGAGGCCGTGGCCGGGTCGGCGAGCTGGGCGGGGGAGAAGGTGGTTTGCATCGTTAGGCTTTCGAGGAAACGCTTACGACAATGGGAAACTGGATGTCGGCAGCAGCTCTCCTTGTCCGCAAAAGCGGAAGCTTCGAGGCTGGCCCTTTATGGACCTGAAGAGTGACGCTGTCCTTGTTCTTGAAGTCATGACGAGCTAACATACTCTCGTAATCATAGTTGTCTGAGCTGGGAAATTGCGTAGAAGTTGTTATCATCGGCCCTGCAATCAAGCCGAATCTGTCGAATGTTTCTCCTTCTGAGCACACCACAGTCGCAGCAATCCGCTCCAAATCCCGACTAATGCTTGTAGGAAGGATGTGGCGTTTAAATTCAATAAATCCTATCGTTTTACGTTCTATATCTTGAACAACGAGATCATATTTACCGCTGCGAACATCTTTTGGCAAATAGAACGGCAGTTTGTTCGTGGGGTACTGAGTAAAAATTAGGATATTGGGCCGATCCGGATGATGCACGAGCAGCGATTTGGCCGAGTAGACTTCCATGACGCTCTCGATGCCTTGATCCAATATATCAATACCTCTCGACCATTGCAGCGAGTGAGTGGTGGCATCACGCACCGCTTCTTCGATCAGAGGCACTATCCGCTCGACAGACACAGGTCGATGTCCCGCCCCGTCACCGTCGAGTGTGGCTGTGCGAACCCTTCCCGGCGTCATATTCGTCCAGCCGGCACGGTGATACCTGGTCACGGCGTTGCGCCAAGCCTCGAACAAAGCAGGATCGGTGACGGCAAGTTCCTTCGGCGCGTCCTCCTGGGCCAACCGGGCGACCTCCGCCAGCAAGTCCCATTCGCGCGCCTTGATAAGGACGGCGACGCGGCCCCGCAGCAGGGCGTCGAGCGCTTCGACATGACGGTCCCGCGCCGACCGGGTCACGCTCGGTCTCCGGCGGCAACGAGACGCACGAGCACCGCATTCTCGGAGGCTGTCTCCCGGTCGGATTTCCGCGGCAAGGTCTCGATGGCGAAGATCACCGCCTCCAGGCCCAGCGCGCGATGGCTGATCCACCACGCCACGTCTTCGAGGTCTCTCTCCGATCCTCGACTCAGCTTCGCGGCGGCGATGATCGCCGGCAGAGGCATGACGAGCTTGAGGCGGCCGAATGTCGAAATCATCTCCGGATCGAGCTTGGCCGGCAAGGACACGATACCCGGCCGGACGATCTGAAGATACACCGCGTCTGGGCTCAACTCCCCCGTGGGATCGAAGAGCAAGCCCGCGGCAACGCACGCTTGAGAAAGGTCGCCGGCGTCATAGATCGAGGCCGGGTGCCAGACATCGACATCCTGCGTCTGGCGGGCATTCTGGCCGAGGAAGATCGCGGGGGTGCTGCCGATCAGGCAGAGCGTCGTGTCCTGCTTCAGGGCCGTTCCGAGAGCGTCGAACAATCGCGTGACGCGCTCACGATCGATCGCCATTCGTCACCGACCTCCTCTGCTCATATCCCCGCATACATCCGGCCCGGGTTGAAGACACCGGCCGGATCGAACGCCGCCTTGATCCCGGCCGCGAGCCGCCGCAGCGGCTCCGCCTGCGGCTCGAACACGTCGAGCGTGGCGCGTAGCTCGGCCGGCGCCCGCACCAGCGTCGCGTGGCCGCCATATTGGTTCACGGCCGCCCGGATCGCGGCAGCTCCCCCGTCGCCCGTCCCCGCCTCGGCCCTGCCGATCGGGCAGGCGAGCCAGATCAGGCCGCCGCCCCAGTCGAAATACCAGCGAGCGCCCTCGACCAGCCGGCCGACAACGCCGGCGAGGTCAGGGCCGCGGGTCGGCGCGGTCGAGATGCGCCAGACGGCCGCGTCGCGGGGATCGACGAAGGGCTCGACATCGCGCACGACGCGCCAGAGAGAGGCGGCGGCCTCGCCCTCGAGGAGATCCGCGGCGCCGTCGCGGCGGAACAGGCGTCGAAGCTCGCCGACACGGTAATCGACCGAGAAGGCGAGCCCCTCGATCCGGAGCAGCGTCTGCGCGCCGCCCCCAAGCCCGGCCGGCAGATGCGCCGCGCCCGTGACCTCGAACGGGGAGCCGAGCGCGGCCGCGAGCACCCGCACGGCATGGCCGTCGTCGAGCCCCCGCAGCACGAGCGTCGCCGTGCGCTCCGGCTTCGGCAGCACCTTGAAGGTGACCTCGGTCAGGAAACCGAGGGTGCCCCAGGAGCCGGCCACGAGCTTCACGAGGTCGAGCCCGGTGACGTTCTTCATCACGCGCCCGCCCGATTTCACCGCCTCGCCGCGGCCGTTGACGAGCCGGATCCCGATCAGGCTGTCGCGCGCGGCCCCCGCCTGGATGCGGCGCGGCCCGGAGATGTTCGCCGCCGCGACGGCACCGATCGTCGGCTCGCCGGCGGAGCCGAGGAGCGGGCGGTGGTCCATGGGCTCGAAGGTCAGCGTCTGACCGCCTTCGTCGAGCGTGCGGACGATGTCGGCGAGGGGCGTGCCGGCCCGGGCGCCGATCACCATCTCGGCCGGCTCGTAGAGCGTGATGCCGGTGAGCCCGCGCGACGAGAGCGTCCGGGCCGTCTGGATCGGCCGGCCGATCGCCGCCTTGGTGCCGCCGCCCTCGAGCGCGAGCGGCGTTCCGCCCGCCACGGCCTCGGCGACCGCTGCGCAGGCTTCGGCCTCGGAGGTGGGAGTGAAGGAGGTCATGCCAGCCTTCGCCGTTTCCTGTGTCGAACGTTCAAGATCTGCAATTCCTCGGGCCTACGCCGGAAGAAGATCAGGTCGGGCAGACGCGGAACCGGACAGACCCTCGCGCCCGACGCCGAGGTTGGTCTCCCAATGTCCGGATGCGCCGAGAGTACTACTGCGAACATCTCGATGGCTTCGACCACTGTCTTCGCGAACCGAGGGTTGTCGCTGGCGACGTAGGCAAATCTACTCTGCATCGCGTGTTGCGCGGCGGGTGAACCGGGCGTGCATCAGCCGCGATACTGGTCGAACAATGCTTGCCCTTCCTCATCGGTGGCGAACTCGCCCCGATCAGCCTCGGCAAGTCCCTCACCGACATCGGCCCGCTCTTCGTCCAAAAGCTCGTAGATGTCCTGGCTCTCACGTTCCAGCTCAAGCAGCACGAACGCCGCGTAGGCCTGTCGGTCCTCGGCCAGGTCCGGACCCGGTCGAGCATCGCCTCGATCTCGCCCTTCGTCACCGTCCAGCCCTCCCGGCCCGACGCCCGGCCCGGACGAATGTCTCGTCAGCCCCGCTGACCACGACGCCGAGCTTGGAGATCACCGACCGGTTCGTCACCCGCCTGCCGTCCGGTTGCAGCTCGAAGACCTGATCGAAGTCGACGTCGCTGAACGGATTGCCCGGGTCGAGCCGGATGGTCGAGAGAAGGCGGAGCGTCCGACCGCTGATCTCGCCCGTCGCGACCCCGACGACCTCGCTTCCGGTCGCCGCGATCCTGCCCGGGCCGGTCCTGGCGAGGCGCCAGCTTCGCGACCGGACGGTCCCGTCGCTGAAGCGGATCGTCTGGTCGAACACGGTGGCGCCGTCCCGGTCCTGGCCGCCGCGTGTCACGCCCGTGAAGCCGCCGGTCGGTCGACCGGAGGCATCGGTCAGGACCCCGGCCGAGCGGGTCACGCCTGCGAAGTACAGCTCGGGCTGGAATTCCGTCCCGCTCTGGGCAAGCGTGCCGGTCGGGGCCGCCGCCATGAGCGTCGCGGCGGCGAGGGTGCGCCAGGCCGGACTCACGCCGCCACTCGCCCCTCGAGCGGAAAGACCTTCGCGGGATTCATCAGCCAGGCCGGATCGAACACGGCCCGGACCCGCATCTGCTGGGCGAGATCGGCCGGCCCGTACTGGAAGGTCATCAGGTCGCGCTTCTCGATGCCCACGCCGTGCTCGCCGGTGAGGCAACCGCCGACCTCGACGCAGAGCTTGAGGATCTCCTCGCCCGCCCGTTCCGCCTTTTCCATCTCGCCCGGCCGGTTGATGTCGAACATGATGAGCGGGTGCAGGTTGCCGTCCCCGGCGTGGAAGACGTTCGCGACCCGCAACTCCTCGGCCGAGACGATCTCGTCGATGCGCCGGAGCACGAGCGGCAGCTGCCCGGTCGGGATGGTGCCGTCCATGCAGATGTAGTCCGAGATGCGGCCCGTCGCCCCGAAGGCGCTCTTGCGGCCCTTCCAGATCGCGGCGCTCTCCGCCTCCGAGCCCGAGACCCGCACGGCCTCGACCCGAAACCCCTCGGCGATCGCCACGATCCGGCGGAGCTGCTCGTCGATCTCGCTGTCCGAGCCCTCGACCTCGACGATCAGCATCGCCTCGACATCCGGATAGCCGGCCTTCGCGAAATCCTCCGTGATCTGGATCGCCAGACGGTCCATGTATTCGAGCGCGACCGGCACCATGCCGGCCCCGATGATGGCCGCGACGCAGGCTCCCGCATCGGCGGCCGATGGGAAGCCGAGGAGTGCCGGCCGGGCGCCCTCGGCCGCGCGCAGGATGCGGACAGTGGCCTCGGTCACGATGCCGAGCTGGCCCTCCGAGCCGACCACGAGGCCCAGCAGGTCGAGCCCGCCCGCATCGACGTGATCGCCGCCGATCTCGACCACGGTTCCGTCCATCTGCACCATCGTGACGCCGAGGATGTTGTTCGTGGTGACCCCGTATTTCAGGCAATGCGCGCCGCCGGAATTCATGGCGATGTTGCCCGCGATGGTGCAGGCGAGCTGGCTCGAGGGATCGGGCGCGTAGAAGAAGCCCTCATGCCCGACCGCGGCCGAGATGGCGAGGTTGGTGATGCCGGATTCGACCCGGGCGGTGCGGTTGGCGAAATCGACGTCGAGCACGCGGGCCATTTTCGACACGCCGATCACGACCGCGTCCTCCTGCGGGATCGCGCCGCCGGCGAGAGAGGTGCCGGCCCCGCGCGGCACCACCTTGACGCCGTGCCTGTTCAGGAACCGGAGCACGGCCGAGACCTCGGCCGTGGAGGAGGGCAGCACGACCGCGAGCGGCATGCGGCGATAGGCCGTGAGCCCGTCCGTCTCGAAGGCGCGGCGCTCGTCCTCCGTCACGATCAGCGCTTCGGGCGCGACGAGGCGGGCGAGGCCGGCCAGGATCTCGTCGCGGCGGGCCAGGATGCCGGGGTCGGGGATAGGAAAGGCGATGGACATGGGCGGGCTCCGTAAGTTGCAGGCATCCTAGCCGGCTCCGCGAAAGCGCGCGAGGCTCGGGAGAGGCGGCGCGCATAGCCCTATGCTATGCTCCACCCACGAGGTGTCATATGAGCCAACCCGCGCCGGCCCCGATGACGGTCGACGAATACTACGCCTGGGGCGAGCTCCAGGAGGACCGCTACGAGCTCGTGGACGGGTTCCCGGTCCGGATGATGTCGGGGGCGAGCCGGAGGCATGACCAGATCGTAATCAACCTGCTCGGCGAGCTTCGCAACTGCCTCAGGGGCACCGCCTGCCGACCCTTCACGGCGGATACCGCTGTCGCCACGACGGCGCGACAGCGACGCCGGCCCGACGCGGGCGTGGAATGCGGCGAGCTTCGAGACGCCGATTACGTCGCGAACGACCCGCGCGCCGTCGTCGAGGTGTTATCGCCCTCGACCCGGCTGTTCGACCTCCTCGGAAAGCTGGACGAGTACCGCGCCGTCGCGAGCCTGCGCGAGATCGTCGTCATCGAGCCGGACGCCCCGGAGGCGCGGGTTTGGTCGCGCGACGAGGCGGGCGAGTGGCGGGGCCGCGAGGTCGAGGGACTGGACGCCGCGCTGGAGCTCGCGTCGCTCGGCATCACGCTGCCGCTGCGGGAGGTCTATGAGGGGCTTGACTTCCGGCCGCGCCCGCAACTCGTAACGGGGTAGCCGCACTCGCCCGCGCCTGTCGTGGCCGGACCTGTTCCACCCTTGTCCGGTTCAGAACGCCGTCCCTCGGCCGTCATTGCGAGCGAAGCGAAGCAAGCCAGACGGTGGCGCGCCGGTCGGAGGTTGCGTCGTCGGCTGCGCCTCCTCGCAATGACGGCTTCGGGCATGCGTCATCGGCCCCGCCTCAGCATGACGCCGCACTCGACCCCACTTCGCGAGAGCCGCCGTCTGAGCCGCCCGGGACTGCCCTCGCTTGGGCGCACACGGGCGGGCGAGCCGCACGCACGCTGCGGTTGACTTGGCGCGCCGGCCGGATAGCGTCCTTTTCGCGGCAGCGTTCAGGGCGAGATCGATGTGGCGTTCGATTGCGATGGCTGGCGTCCTCCTATGCGGGCTGGCCGCCGAAGCCCTGGCTCAGGGGCGCCCGCCGCCCGGCTACGGTCAGGCCGAATACGACTTCAACACCCGGTTGGATCTTCGTACGCGGGTGGACATCCAAATCGATCTGATCGCGGCCGGCTACCTGAATGTCGTGCCGAACGAGAGCCTCAATACCCAAACATTCAGCGGCATCCGGCGATTCCAGGCTGAACGCGGTCTGCCGGAGACCGGGCAGGTCGATCCCAAAACGAGAGCGCGTCTGCTTGCCGACGCAAGTGCCATGTACCGGCTTTGGCACTTCAAGTTGGTGCCGCACCCACAACGTGGGCTGCCTATCTGGATGCCGACCGGAATGGGACTGGCTCCGCGCCAGCAGGCTGAGAATCTCAGCTTGATCGACCCCGACGGCAAGATCGAGGTGCATTACAGGCATTTCCGGGCGGATCTCGGTGCAACTTACCAGTCCCTACTCGAAGGTTACCGAAATAACGGAGTGAAAATAAACTTCACGACTACTGGCCCTGATTGGTTCGTCATCTCGACAACGAACCCGTCCGGTAAGGACGGATATCTTCGCTACCACGCCGATACGGCTGGGATCATCGGACTGGCCGTATTTTGGGACAACGCGAAATCTAACGTGTCCGGCGAGCGAATCGCCGTGCTGATGTCCGCCTCGCTTAGGTCGCGGATGACCGGCGCGCCGTTCTTGAACCCGCCCACCTTTGATCAGCCGCAGATCGCCTCGAGCCAACTGCCCACGCCGCCGGTCCAGCCCTCAACGCCAGAACCGGCTCCTTCGCCACCGCTCACTGTGTCAACCGGCAGTGGCTTCTTCGTCGCAAGCGACGGCTCCATTGTTACCAACGAGCACGTCGTGAGAAATTGCGGTGCGATCCAGGTCCGAACCGACAAACGTACGGCTCTGCCTGCCTATCTTGTCGCGAAGGACAGGACGAACGATCTCGCGATCCTGCGGACATCCGTGCGTCCCGAGCGGACAGGAGCTTTAAGGGCGACCGCTCGACTGGGCGAAGGCGTGGCGGTCTTCGGCTTCCCTCACTCTGACCTCCTGGCCACGACCGGCAACTTCACGCTCGGCAACATCACGGCGACCTCCGGCATTGGAGATGATAGCCGCTTCTACCAGATGTCGGCTCCCGTCCAGAGCGGCAATTCGGGAGGGCCTCTGCTGGACATGAGGGGCAGTGTGGTGGGGGTTGTGACCTCGAAGCTGAACGCACTCAGGATGGCGTCGAACGGGGGAGACCTGCCTCAGAACGTCAACTTCGCCGTCAAGACGAGTCTCCTCGCGACGTTCCTGGACACGAATGGCGTCGAGATGCGGAAACCGGACGGCAACGCAGACCGCCTGGACCCCGCCGACCTCGCCGAGATCGCGCGGGCTATCAGCGTTCACGTCGTCTGCCGTCCCTGAAGGACGAACCGCGCCGGCGTGCCGCGCCGGCAGTGACGTGACGGCCGTTAAGCTCACCCCGGCACGCCGACCGGCCGCCGCTCAGTCCGGGCCGCCGCCTCCCCCATGCGGTCCGGCGCCCCCAACGCCTTCGCCTCCCGCCGGCGGCGGTGGAGGATGAACTCCGTGTAGCCGTTCGGCTGGGTGCGGCCCTCGAAGACGAGGTCGCAGGCGGCCCCAAAGGCCGGCCCGTCATAGGCGGGCGCCATCGGCCGGTACTCGGGATCGCCGGCGTTCTGGCGATCCACCACCTCGGCCATCCGCCGCATCGTGGCCATTACCTGAGCCCGAGTGACCACGTTGTGGTGCAGCCAATTGGCGATGTGCTGGGAGGAGATCCGCAGTGTTGCGCGGTCTTCCATCAGGCCGACATCGTGGATGTCCGGCACCTTGGAGCAGCCGATGCCCTGATCGATCCAGCGCACGACGTAGCCCAGGATGCCCTGGGCGTTGTTGTCGAGCTCCTCCTGCAGGGCGTCGGGCGGGAAGTTCGAGGTCGAGACCGGGATCGTCAGGATGTCGTCGAGCTTCGCCGGCTCGCGCGCGGCGAGCTCCCGCTGCCGGGCCGCCACGTCGATCTCGTGATAGTGCAGCGCGTGCAGGGTGGCGGCGGTCGGGGAGGGGACCCAGGCGGTGTTCGCGCCGGCCTTCGGGTGGGCGATCTTCTGCTCCAGCATCGCGGCCATCATGTCCGGCATGGCCCACATGCCCTTGCCGATCTGCGCCTTCCCGGGCAGGCGGCAGGCCAGGCCCGCATCGACGTTGTTGTCCTCGTAAGCCTTGATCCAGGCGGCCTTGCGCATCTCGGTCTTGCGGATCATCGGGCCGGCTTCCATCGAGGTGTGGATCTCGTCGCCCGTGCGGTCGAGGAAGCCCGTATTGATGAAGACGACGCGGTTCCGCGCCGCCCCGATACAGGCCTTGAGGTTCACGCTGGTGCGCCGCTCCTCGTCCATGATGCCCATCTTCAGGGAGTTGCGGGCGAGGCCGAGGAGGCCCTCCACGCGGGCGAACAGCTCGTCCGCGAACGCCACCTCGTCCGGACCGTGCATCTTCGGCTTGACGATGTAGACGGAGCCGGCCCGGCTGTTCTTGAACGGATGCGAGCCCTTCAGATCGTGCAGCGCGATGAGCGCCGTCATGGCGCAGTCGAGGATCGCCTCCGGGATCTCCTCGCCGCCTGCCGTCACGGCGTCGGTGAACATGTGCGCGCCGACATGACGGACCAGCATCAGCGAACGGCCGGGAACCGTGACCGTGCCGCCATCCGGGGCCGTGTAGGTCCGGTCCGGATTCAGCCGCCGCTCGACCGTGCGGCCGCCCTTTTCGAGGGAGGCGACGAGGTCGCCTTTCATCAGGCCGAGCCAGTTCCGGTAGACCTCGACCTTGTCGCCCGCGTCGACCGCCGCGACGGAATCCTCGAGGTCCATGATGGTGGTGATCGCCGATTCCAGGAGGAGGTCGGCCATCCCGGCCGGGTCGTCGCGCCCGATCGCGTGCGAGCGGTCGATCCGCATCTCCAGATGCAGATTGTTGTGGCGCAGCAGTAGCGTGGCGGGAGATCCTTCCTCGCCGGTATAGCCGATGAACCCTTCCGGCCGGGCGAGCGGGGTCATGTGGCCGCTCCGGAGACGGGCGACCAGCATCTCGTCCTCGACCAAGTAGGCGACGGCCTCCGCGTGGCTGGCCTCGGCCAAGGGAGCGGCCCGGTCGAGCGCGGCTCGCGCCTTCGCGATCACCTTCCCGCCCCGCGCCTTGTTGTAGCTGCCGCTCCGCGTCGCGCCGCCCTCCTCCGAGATCGCGTCCGTCCCGTAGAGGGCGTCGTAGAGCGAGCCCCAGCGGGCATTGGCGGCGTTCAGCGAATAGCGCGCGTTGGAAATCGGGACGACCAGCTGGGGACCGGCGATGGCCGCGATCTCGTCGTCCACGTTCTCCGTGTCTATGGAGACGGGGCCGGGATCGGGCAGGAGGTAGCCGATCTCGCTCAGGAAGGCCCGATAGGCGTCCGGCTCGGGCGTTCGCCCGCCGCGCTCGCGGTGATAGGCGTCGATCCGCTCCTGGAGCCGGTCGCGGGTGGCGAGCAGCTCGCGGTTGCGCGGCCCGAGATCGCCCACGATGGCGGCGAGACCGCGCCAGAACGCCTCGGGGTTGATCCCGCTGCCGGCGATGACCTCCTCGGCGACGAACCGATGCAGCACGGCCGCCACCTGCAATCCCGCAACCCCGACCCGCTTCATCCCGAACGCTCCATCACGAGCGGGGTCCTTAGCAATCGGCGCGCCCGAGCGTCAGCCCTGTCGAGAGACGCGACGAGGACTCGAACTCTTTCGTGGGCCGGGCTCTACAAATGCGCGGGCGCGCCCCCACATCCTCTTCGGCCGTCCTCACCGGCCTCCTTGCAGAGGGGACCACGACATGAACGACCAGGAAAAACAGATCATCGCCGATATCTTCCAGCGGCTCGAGCAGACGGCGAAGCAGACCCGCGATCCGGAGGCCGAGCGCTTGATCGCGGAGAAGGTGCGGGCTCAGCCTTATGCCCCCTACGCCATGGCGCAGGCGCTCTACGTCCAGGAAGAGGCGCTGAAGAGCCTCAACGAGCAGCTCGATCAGGCGAAAGCCGAGAACGAGCACCTTCGCCAGCAGGGCAGCTCCGGCGGCGGCATCCTGTCGTCGATCTTCGGCGGCGGCCAACGCCCGCAGCCGGCGGCCTCGTTCGCCCGGCAGCAGCCGCAGGGCGTCGGGCCTCAGCAGGGCGGACCCTGGGGCGGACAGCCGCAGGGCGGCTACCAGCAGCAGCCGCAGCAGGGTGGCCCCTCGGCGGGGCAGCAGCAGGCGCCGGGCGGCGGCGGCTTCTTGCGCGGGGCGTTGACGACGGCGGCGGGCGTCGCGGGCGGCATGGTGGTCGGCAATGCGCTGATGAGCGCCTTCTCGGGCGGGCATCACTCGACCCTCGGCAGCCTCTCCAACGCCGACATGTCGTCCATGGGCTTCGGCGATGCGCTCGGGGGATCGAGCGGCGGAGGCGTGCAGGATGCGAGCTTCTCGGACGGCGGCGGCGTGTTCGGAAACAGCGGATCCACGCAGGATGCCAGCTTCTCCGACGGCGGCAGCATCTTCGGGGATAGCGGCTCCGCGCAGGATGCGGGCTTCGAAGGCGGCGGCGTCGATTTCGGCGGCGGCAGCGACAGCTGGACCTAGCATGACCGCGCAGGCTTGAGAGAGAGCGGCCGGGCTTGCCCGGCCGTTTTCGCGTGGATTCCTCGACCCGTCTGCCAGGGTCACCGGCTCGGCTCGCCGCGAGCCTAGCAAAGGCGAGCGCGATAACGGTCTCGGAGCGGAGACTCGACCGGATCGTGGCCGGCGCCGCTCAGATCACCTTCACTCTCGTGCCGACTGCCACCTTGCCGTAGAGGTCGATCACGTCCTCGTTCATCATGCGGATGCAGCCGGACGAGACGTTCTGGCCGATCGTGTGCGGCTCGTTCGTGCCGTGGATGCGGTAGAGGGAGGAGCCGAGATAGAGCGCTCGCGCGCCCAACGGATTGCCAGGACCGCCCTCCATGTGACGCGGCAGGTCGGGCCGGCGGGCGAGCATCTGGGCAGGAGGCGTCCAGTCCGGCCATTCCCGTTTCATCGTGACCGTCTTGTTGCCCGCCCAGGCGAAACCAGGACGTCCGACCCCGATGCCGTACCGGACGGCGCTCCCGCCCGGCTGGACGTGGTAGAGGAAGCGGGACGGCGTATCGATCACGATCGTGCCCGGGGCGTCCGGGCCATCGTAGCCGACCACCTGCCGGCGGTAGATCGGGTCGGGCGCTCGATAGGCGAACTCCGCATCCGGCGAGACCGGGAGGCTCGCCATGCGACGGTCCCTCGGCTCGGACTGAAACGGGTCGGGGCGCGGCGATGCAGGGCCGCCCATCAGCATCTCGATGAATCCGCCGCCATAGGCGCCGCGAGCCGGCTGCTGGGGGTGCGCGAACTGAGCCGAAGCCGGCGCCGCGTGCAACGTCATCACGCCGCCAAGCGCGACCGCCAATGCGACAATCTTCATGAGGATATTCCAATGACGCTAAGAGGGCCGGCACGAGCCCGATCGGCGCGATCTTCACGCTGCGGCCTGAGATCTTGGTGAATTTCGGTTGGCCGGGCTCGATGTCCGCCGCGTTTGCGGGAGGAACCTCAGACGTCGTTAGCGCAGCCTTTCCGGGCAGGGTTAACGGATCCGCTGCACCCTGGTCCCGTCGAGACTATCCGGGCGGAGCCGGGTAGGCGTTCAGCACATCGCAACACACTCGCGCCATGAAGGAGTGTTCGCCAGGCAGGTCGCTCATGCCGTCCCACGACAAGCGCTTCCGGATCGAGGGCAGCCTGGCCGCGCTGCAGTCCCGGCGAAATCCGGAGACATGTGGCTGCAGCGTTCACCCTGGGCATGCCGCGCCGGAGCCGTCGCGTCCGCGATCAGGCGGGGCCGGGTCGAGGGCGAGGGGGTCGCGCGAGCAATGGCTCGACCTCGAGCGGCTCGCGGCCGAGCTCCACGCCATGCAGGCCGCCATTTCGACCACCAAGCGTGAGATCGCCGACCTGCAGCATTCTCCCACGGGGGCAGACGGGATCCATCGTGCCGCGGGCGAGCTCGACGCCGTCTCGGCCGCGACCGAACGTGCGACCACCACGATCCTCGCCGCGGTCGAGGAAATCGAGATGGCGGCGAACGTGATGAAATCCGCCGGACTCGGAACAAGGGGCGGAGGGTCGGTCGACATCATCCTGGACCGGGTGCTCCCGCTCTACGAGGCGTGCAATTTCCAGGACGTCACCGGACAACGGATCCGCAAGGTTGTGACGACGCTAAAATTCGTCGAGGAGCGGCTCGACAGGGTCGTGTCGGCGTGGGATGCCGCGTCCGGGGTCCCCACCTTGTCGGCTGCGTCATGCGGCCCGGATTCTGGCCCGGCTCCCCTGTCCGGCCCCGGCCTTCCAGGCGACCGAGGGCATGTCTCCCAATCCGACGTCGACGCCTTCTTCGCCTGAGCCGCCGTCAGGCGCCGGTGACGGAGCGCCTGCCGAGACGCCGCATCACGTCACGGCGGATGCCCGCCACGTCCAGCACCACCGCGAGCGCGCCGTAGAGCGCGGCCCCGGCCGTGATCTGGAACAGGAGGGTTGCGAGCGGCGACGCCATTCCGCGACTCGGCCACAGAACGGCCGTCATCAGGCTGGCCGCCACGCAGGACAGAACGAGGTCGCGCCAGGGGAGGCGGGCGCCGGCCAAGCTCGCGACCCCGCAGAGCACGAGGAACCCGCTGCCGAGGCTCGCGAGCTGGGCCGCCGCGAAGCCCGTCGGGCCGGACAGCCCGGGCCACAGGAACACGATGCCGAGATTGATCGCGACCGCGGCCAAAGCCGCGGCGACGACCGGGGCCGTCCGGCGGCGCAGCTGAAAGATCGGGTTGAGGCCGTATTGCACGAGCGCGAAAGCCGCGAGCGCCGGGATCATCAGCTGTATGGTGTCTGCCACGCGACCGCGGAAGGCCGCCGGGATGAGAAGTTCCTCGAAGGCGGGCCACACGAGCCAGAGGCCCGACGCGGCCGGGATCACGATGGCGGCCACGAGCCCGGCATTGCGGGTCACCTGGCGCTCGGCCGCCTCTCGCCCGTGCAGCTCCTCCGCCCTCACGGCCAGCTGGAACAGGACGAGGTCGAGCGCCGCTCCGAGGTTCTGGAAGAGACGGGTCACGAGCTCGCTCGCGAGCGCGAAATAGCCCGCCTGGATGAAGCCTTCCCGCTCTGCGAGGATCGACCGGTTGAGCAGCGGCAGGAGCTGGTAGAGTGCGCTCGCGGCGACCAGAGGGAGGGCGTATCGCGCGAAGGTGACGAGGAGATCGCGACGCGGCCGCGTCTCCCGCGTGCGGGGATCGATCAGCGCGCGCCGGACGAACAGGATCGGCAGGAAAGCCGACATGGCCGCGCCGGCGAGCACGAGGGCCGGGTCGGCGGAGATGAAGGCGGCGCCGGCCGCGAGCAGGAAGCCGAACACCGCCCGAAGCAAGCCGAGGAGCGCGTACGGGGTCTCGAGGAAGCGTGCGCGCGCCAGCGCCATCCGGTACTCGCAGAGACCGTAGGCGAGCCCGCAACCGGACGCGGCCGCGAAGAGGCCGCCCGACAGGCCGAGATCATGGCCGAGCCCGATGGCGGCGCCGGTCAGGGCGGCGAGGCCGAGGCCCGTCGCGAGATAGGCGCGGTCGAGCGTCGCCCGGACGGCCGGGTCCTCCTCGCGCACCCGCGCCGAATAGAACCGCGTGGTCGAGAGCCGCATCCACTCGAACAGGGCCGTGTTGATCACGAGCGTGACCGCGAGACCGATCGCGTAGCGGCCGAATCCCTCCGGACCAAGAAGGGAGGCAAGGAGGAGCGACAGCGCGAAACTCAGCGCTGCATTGACGAGGAAGATGGCGACCAGATTCATGCGGGCGTTCCTCGCGGAACGGTAAGCTGGCCGGGCTGACAAACCCTTACGGCCGGACTCCCGGTCGGCCGAGCCCCACGGATGCTGCCGGGGTCACAAGCGAGGGGGCGGGATGGCGTCGCTCCGCCACCCGCGATATCTCGGCCCCTCAGCAAACCGTGATCGCCCGCCCGTTCTGTCCCGTGAGCCGTCCCGCCCTCCACGCCGTGCTCGGCATCGCGCTCCTCTCGTTCATGGACGCGATCATCAAGGCGCTCGTCATCCGGCTTCCCGTCCTGGAGATCGCCTTCCTGCGCTATCTTGTTGGCTCGTTCGTGATGGTCGCGATCCTCGGCGTCGCGCGGCCAGGCTGGCCGGATCGGGAGAGTCTCAAGGCGAATGCGCTGCGGGCCGTCGTGGTGGTGATCACGGCGGCAAGCTTCTTCTACGCCCTCGGGCAGCTTCCTCTCGCGGAGACGCTGATCCTGTCCTTCATCTCGCCGGTGGTGACGGCGTTGTTGGCAGCGCTTTTGCTCGGCGAGCGCATCGACCGGCGCATCCTCGCGGCGCTCGGGGCCGGATTCGCGGGCGTGGCCCTGATCGTGTTGCCGGGGCTGGTCGGCGGAGATCCGGGCCATGTCAGGAGCGGCTCACTGCCCGGGGTGGTCGCGGTTATCGTGTCGGCGATCGGGTATTCCGCCTCGAACGTGCTGCTGCGCGCCCGGGCGCAGCGCGATCCGCTCCTGACGATCGTCGGCATCCAGAACCTTGCGCCCGCCGCCATGCTGGCGGGCCCTGCCGCCTTCTTGTGGGTCACGCCGGGCCCGAGCGATTGGGCGCTGATCGCGGCGGTCGGCTCGCTCGGGGTCGGTGGTCATCTGTTCCTCGCCCGCGCCTACGCCCGGGCCGAGGCGACGCGGCTCGCGGCTCTCGATTACACGGCCCTGATCTGGGCCGTTCTCATCGGGCTCCTGGTGTTTGGGGAGGTTCCGACGATCTGGGTCGGCTTCGGCGGCGTCCTCATCCTGTCCGCGGCCTTGCTCGCGACCCGCCGGTGAGCGCGTCGACAAGGCCGGCAGGCGTCGCTAACGCTCGCGCCGGGAGGAGGCCTCGATTGACGTTCCGCGATCCTGATCCACCCCATCCGGCAGACGTCGCGGCCGCCCCGACGCCTGTCGGGCTGTTTCTCGGCTTCATGCGGATCGCGGCCTTCTCTTTCGGAGGCGTCCTTCCCTGGGCGCGCTTCGTCCTGGTCGAGCGACGCCGGTGGCTGTCGGCGGAGGAGTTCACCGACACGCTGGCTCTCTGCCAACTCCTGCCCGGCCCGAACATCGTCAACATGTCGGTCGCCATCGGAGCGCGCTTTCACGGCCCGTGGGGGTCGCTCGCCGCGATCAGCGGCCTCATGCTGCTGCCGATCGCGATCGTCCTGGTCCTCGCGACCCTCTACGGCCGCTACGAGCACGTGCCGGCAGTAAGCCGGGCGCTCGGCGCGATGGCGGCCGCGGCGGCCGGTCTCGTGGTTGCGATGGCGGTCAAGCTGGCCGAGCCCATGCTGCGACGGCGCTTCTGGTTCACCGCCGCCTTCGTGGCGGCGACCTTCGCGGCCGCGGCCGTGCTCCGGCTGCCGCTCTGGCCCGTGATCCTCGTCCTCGCGCCGCTGGCCATCGTGGCCGGATGGAGGACCCGGTGACGGCCGCCCTGCTGGCGAAGCTCGGCTGGCGCTTCGCCCTGATAGGCCTCGCGGCGATCGGCGGCGCCAACGCGGTCGTGCCGGAGATACACCGACAGGTCGTCGAGGTGGAGCGGTGGATGTCGGCCCGGGAGTTCGCGGCCCTGTTCGCGATCGGCAACGCCGCCCCCGGGCCGAACGTGCTGATTGTGACCCTGATCGGCTGGCGGGTCGCCGGGATCGCGGGCGCGCTGGTCGCGACGCTCGCCATGGTGGGGCCGACGAGCCTCCTGACCTACGGGGTGATCCGGGTCTGGGATCGGATGAAGGACGCGGCCTGGCGGCGACCTGTCCAGAACGGGCTGTCGGTCGTGACCGTCGGCCTGGTGGCGGCCACCGGTTACCTCCTGGCTCAGGCCGTCGCCACGAGCCTCATCCTTGTCGGGATCACTCTCGCGACCGCGTTCCTGTCCTACGCGACCCGCGTCAACCCTCTCTGGGCTTTCGCGGCGGCAGCCGCCCTCGGGGCGGCGGGCCTCGCCTGAGCGAACTCAGAGAACGATGTCGAATTCGCCCGCGAGAGCTCCCGGCTCGATGCCGTTGGCCGCGTCGAGCCTGACCGTCACGGCGTCGCGTGCCGGGCCAAGGCTCCGGTAGAGCCCGTCGCGCTCGTTCAGCGGGTCGCCCGCGACATACATCTGCGTCGCCATGCGGAGCTTGCCGGCGACCACGGCGAAATGGATGTGCGGCGTCCGTCCCGGATAGGCGACCGGCCTGATCGTCCGGAAGGCGTAGCGACCGTCCGGGCCGGTCGCGGCTCGGCCGAAGCCCTGGAAGCCGCGGTCGCGCGGGCCGTTTCCGTCGCTCGCCGGATGGAGATAGCGTCCGCGCGAATCGCATTGCCAGATCTCGACCATGGCCCCGGCGAGCGGCCGGCCGTCACGGCCCAGAACCCGGCCGGCGATGTGGGTGACGATCCCCTCGGCCCGGGCGGAGGCGCCGCGCAGCACGACGAGATCGCTGTCCACATCTGCCGGAAAAGTCGTCGGGTAGAAGGGCCCGACCGTCTGCCGCGGAGTTGGGGCCAGCCCTGACGGCTGGGCGCGGGCGAGCTTCGAGGAAGGAAGCGAGAGGCATGTCGCAAGAGCACCCCCCAGCAAAGCGCGCCGCTCGACCATCACCTCGCCGCGATAGGCCATGATCCGCTCCCCGGTCGACACGGGACCGACGGCTCGACGCACCGAGCGTTCGCTCCCTTCAACCCCGGTTAGACCGTGCGGCAGCGTCGAAAATCAGGCAGGTCTCGGTTCCGTGCGCGAGGAGCCGGCCGGAGGCGTCGCGCAGGAAGCCCTCGGAGGTTGCGACGGTGCCGCCGCGATGCACGAGGCGGCCCTCGCAGGTGAGTTCGCCCGATTCCGGCAGAATCGCCCGGACGAGGTGGACCTTGAACTCGAGCGTGGTGTAGCCTTGGCCCGCCGCCAGGATGGAGTGGATGGCGCACGCCATGGCGCTGTCCATGATCCCCGCCGTCCAGCCGCCATGGATCGTGCCGAGCGGATTGAGGAAACTCGCATCCGGCACGCCCCGGAACACCGCCCGGCCGTCCCCGACCTCGACCAGGATGCAACCCGTCGTCGACGCGAAGGGCGGCGCAGGATGCCGGCCGTCAATCAAGCCCTGCAGCATCTCGAGGCCCGTCTCGCGCAGCATCACCTCGCGGGGCACGGGCCCGGTCACGGCGTCGGACACTTGCAAGCTCGCCCTCGAAACCACTACGCGCATATACGCCTATCGGCAGGTGATCAGTCAAGCGGGCCCTGTGCCGAGGCCGCTCGCAGCTATCACCTGGTAGTCGGCCTTGACGGACCGGGTCGCCTCCCTACATGCCGTTCCCGCGTGCGGCATCGTTCCGGCCGCGTTTTTTTGCACCTCTTTCCTTGACGGCCGGGCTCGTCCAGCCTATCTCCGCCTCAGTCCTGGCACTCTCAACCGACGAGTGCTAACAGGGCGGGCAGCGTCGCTGCCGCGCTTTCTCATCGGCAGAATCCAAGAGGTCACGCATGAAATTTCGTCCGTTGCACGATCGCGTCGTCGTTCGCCGCATCGAAGGTGAAGAGAAGACGAAGGGCGGCATCATCATCCCGGATAACGCGAAGGAAAAGCCCCAAGAGGGCGAGGTGATTTCCGTCGGTCCCGGGGCCCGGGACGAGAGCGGAATCGTTCGCAGCCTCGACGTGAAGGCCGGCGACCGCATCCTCTTCGGCAAGTGGTCCGGCACCGAGGTCAAGATCGATGGCCAGGAGCTCCTCATCATGAAGGAGAGCGACATCATGGGCATCATCGAGGGTGCGGCGGCTTTGGCCAAGGCGGCCTGAAGCACACCACCCGAGCACATCACGGCGTCGTGGTGACGGCCGGCCGGAGGCCGACCGCTCGAACGACGCAAAACCCCGCCTCTGTGCTTTGAGATGCGCCCGCCGGCTTCGCCGGACAGCGCTCCTCAGCACCACGAGGTCACTCCAATGAAGAGGTCATGACATGGCAGCGAAAGACGTACGTTTCTCCACTGACGCTCGCGACAAAATGCTCCGCGGCGTCGAAATCCTGAACGACGCCGTGAAGGTCACGCTCGGCCCGAAGGGCCGGAACGTCATCCTCGACAAGTCCTTCGGCGCGCCGCGCATCACCAAGGACGGCGTCACGGTCGCCAAGGAGATCGAGCTTGCCGACAAGTTCGAGAACATGGGCGCCCAGATGGTGCGCGAGGTCGCCTCGAAGACGAACGACGTCGCGGGCGACGGCACCACCACCGCGACCGTGCTCGCGGCCTCCATTGTCCGTGAGGGCGTGAAGGCCGTTGCGGCCGGCATGAACCCGATGGACCTCAAGCGCGGAATCGACCTTGCGGTCGAGGCCGTCGTCACGGATATCAAGGCGCGCTCGAAGAAGGTCGCGTCCTCCGAGGAAGTCGCCCAGGTCGGGACGATCTCGTCGAACGGTGACAAGGCCATCGGCGACATGATCGCCAAGGCCATGCAGAAGGTCGGCAACGAGGGCGTGATCACGGTCGAGGAGGCGAAGACCGCCGAGACCGAGCTCGACGTTGTCGAGGGCATGCAGTTCGATCGCGGCTACCTGTCCCCGTACTTCATCACCAATGCGGAGAAGATGGTCGCCGAGCTCGAGGACCCCTACATCCTCATCCACGAGAAGAAGCTGTCGTCGCTCCAGGCGATGCTGCCGATCCTCGAGGCCGTGGTGCAGACCGGCAAGCCCCTCGTCATCGTGGCCGAGGACATCGAGGGCGAAGCTCTCGCGACGCTCGTGGTCAACAAGCTCCGCGGCGGCCTCAAGGTCGCGGCCGTCAAGGCTCCGGGCTTCGGCGATCGCCGCAAGGCCATGCTGGAGGACATCGCCGTCCTCACGGCCGGTCAGACGGTGTCCGAGGATCTCGGAATCAAGCTCGAGAACGTGACGCTTCAGATGCTCGGCCGCGCCAAGCGGGTCCGCATCGAGAAGGAGACCACCACGATCATCGACGGCTCGGGCGACAAGACCGCGATCGAGGGCCGCATCGGCCAGATCAAGGCGCAGATCGAGGAGACGACCTCGGACTACGACAAGGAGAAGCTCCAGGAGCGTCTGGCCAAGCTCGCGGGCGGCGTCGCGGTGATCCGCGTCGGCGGCTCGACCGAGGTCGAGGTCAAGGAGAAGAAGGACCGCGTCGACGACGCCCTTCACGCCACCCGCGCGGCGGTCGAGGAAGGCATCGTGCCGGGCGGCGGCGTCGCGCTGCTGCTTGCCAAGAAGGCGGCCCAGAAACTGAAGAGCGACAACGCCGAAGTTCAGGCCGGCATCAACATCGTGATCAAGGCTCTCGAGGCGCCGATCCGCCAGATCGCGCAGAACTCGGGCGTCGAAGGTTCGATCGTGGTCGGCAAGATCCTCGACAATGGGGGCGACACCTACGGTTTCAATGCGCAGACCGAGGAGTATGTCGACATGCTCAAGGCCGGCATCGTCGACCCGGCGAAGGTCGTCCGTACGGCCCTCCAGGACGCGGCTTCGATCGCCGGCTTGTTGGTCACGACGGAGTCCATGATCGCCGAGGCGCCGAAGCGCGAATCCGCCCCGATGGGCGGTGGCGGCGGTGGCGGCGGCATGGGCGGCATGGGCGGAATGGACTTCTAAGAGGTCCCGCCAGTCGAACTTGGGTCCGGCGAGCCGGATTGGAGGTCGGATCGTTCTCGCCTGCCGTCGGCACGCGAAATCTGAAAGGGTCGGCGAAAGCCGGCCCTTTTTCGTTGGTGGGGCGCTTGCGGCGGCGCCGGTCCACGTGCACCTTGGCCAGGCAGTTCAGCAGGAGACGGGCCGTGGCCAAAGGAGAGCAGAAGGGTAACCGGGAGACCAAGAAGCCCAAAAAGGAGGTGCCGAAGACGATCGCGGCGGCCCCCTCCACCAAGGGCAGCGTGAGCCCGTCCAAGAAGTAGCGCCTCCGACGCACTCTTGTCATTCCGGGGCCGCGAAGCAGAACCCGGAACCCGCGACCCGGGTGAGTGCTCCGGACGGCGCTCTCGGTCTCAGTCAATCGTGGGTTCCGGGTTCTCGCCTCCGGCGAGCCCCGGAATGACCTAGGGAGTTTGCGCAAAGGTGCCCGCCGGGGAAGGATTTCCTGCGCCGGGGAAGGATTTTCCGGCTTGGAGTTCGAGGAAAATGCCAGTCTCCCGCTCCCCCGTAGGGACGCGCCTTACGCGACCACCACCACCCGGTTCGTCTGGGTCGTGCGACCATAGAGGTGGATGATGTCCTGGTTGATCATCCGAATGCAGCCGGACGAGACGTCGCTCCCGATCGTCCCCGGCTCCCAGGTGCCGTGAATGCGGTATCCCGTGTCGCGCCCGCCGGCCGCCAGATACATGGCGCGCGCTCCGAGAGGGCTTTTCGACCCTCCCGGGATGCCCCGCCCACGCGGGGTGTCCGTGAGCTGAGCGTAGACCGCCGGATCGCGCTCGACCATCTCGCGCGGCGGCACCCAGTCCGGCCAGGCCCGCCTGACGTTGATGGTGGCGATTCCGTTCCACCCGAACCCCTCGCGGCCGACGCCGACGCCGTAGCGTGTCGCCCGCCCGCCGCTTTCCACGAAAGACAGAACGTGCTGCCGGGGCTCGACCACGATGGTTCCGGGAGCTTCGCTCGTCGGATAGTCGACGTTGGCGCGCAGCACATCGGGATCCATGCTGGTATAGTCGAAGGCCGGGATCGGGAATTGCTCTCCGCTGATCGAGCCGTAGACCGCGGCGTAATTGGCCGTCCGGACGGGCCGTCGGGGCGCTTGGGGCGGCTCTTTCGTGGCGAAGCTGCCGAAGATCGGGCTGTCGCTCGAGCAGGCTGACAGGCCGGTCGCGAGGGCTCCGAGACCGAGGAGAGTGACTGACCGACGGGTCTGGGGGGACATGGGACGCTCCGAACGCAAACTCGGCGCGAGCTTTGCCCGACAGCCCTTTACGATTGATTGACTCTGACGCGCCCGGCTACGGATTGAGGCGCATTTTTTGGGACCGGTCGATGACAGCGGCCCGCCGACCGAGGTTCGCGCGCCGGACGGGTCCGATGCGGTCCGGCGCCCGAGCGGTGCTGGCCGGCCGCACCACGGCGTCGCATCGCCGAACTCGCGCCCGGCCGACCCGGCCGACGCTCCGCGATCCGTTGCTGACGGCGGCGGCCGGCCCTGATAGCGTGCGGCAATCCTTCGAACGACCTGGAGGCCGTACTTGTCCACCACGATGCCGACCTCGAAGCCGCCGTCCCGGATGTCGCGCGTCTTCGCGCCCGCGCCCGTGACCACCATCGAGGATCTGCGGCGCCTGGCGGAGCGGCGCGTGCCGCGCATGTTCTACGATTACGCGGATTCCGGCTCGTACACGGAGGGCACCTACCGGGCGAACGAGGCGGATTTCGCCAAGATCAAGCTCCGGCAGCGGGTCGCGGTCGACATGACGAACCGCACGCTCGCCTCCACCATGGTCGGTCAGCCGGTTGCGATGCCGGTCGCGCTCGCCCCGACCGGGCTCACCGGCATGCAGCACGCCGACGGCGAGATCCTGGCCGCGCGGGCCGCCGCCAAGGCCGGCGTACCGTTCACGCTGTCCACCATGAGCATCTGCTCGATCGAGGACGTGGCCGAGAACACCGACCGGCCGTTCTGGTTCCAGCTCTACGTGATGCGCGATCGCGACTTCATCGACCGGCTGATCGGACGGGCCCAAGCGGCCGGCTGCTCCGCCCTCGTGCTGACGCTCGATCTCCAGATCCTCGGCCAGCGTCACAAGGACATCCGGAACGGCCTCTCTACGCCCCCGAAACCGACGCTGCGCAACCTCGTCAATCTCGCCACGAAGCCGCGCTGGTGCATGGCGATGGTCGGTACGAAGCGGCGCACCTTCCGCAACATCGTCGGGCACGCGAAGGGGGTCGGCGACCTGTCCTCGCTCTCCTCCTGGACGGCCGAGCAGTTCGATCCGAGCCTGAGCTGGGACGACGTGGCCCGCATCAAGGATCGGTGGGGAGGCAAGCTGATCCTGAAAGGGATCCTCGATGCGGAGGACGCCGAGCTCGCCGCCCGCAGCGGGGCCGATGCGCTGATCGTGTCGAACCACGGCGGACGACAGCTCGACGGCGCCATGTCGTCGATCTCGGCGCTGCCCTCGATCGTGCAGGCGGTCGGCAACCGCATCGAGGTCCTGTTCGACGGCGGCATCCGGTCCGGTCAGGATGTGATCAAGGCGTTGGCGCTCGGCGCGCACGGCACGTTCATCGGCCGCGCCTTCCTGTACGGCCTCGGCGCCGGAGGCGAGGCCGGCGTCACCCAATGCCTCGACATCATCCGCAAGGAGCTCGACGTCACCATGGCGATGTGCGGGCTGCGCGATGTCCGGGCCGTCGACGCCCGCATCCTGGCGGATACCGATAGCCTCGTTCCCCGCGCGCAGCGTGCCGCCCCGCCACCGCCCCGGCTCGCCGCCGAATAGTCGATGCAGGGGGCGATTCCGCCGAGACAGGCGCCCGCGGCCTTAACGGACCCGGTCTCGTCACGACGGCTGATGAACCTCTCCGCGTCGCGCCGCGTTGGTGGGCGAATAAACAGCCGGGGAACTCGAGTATGATCATCCAGCCACATCGCCGCGCATTCATGACCGGCGCGACTGCAATCGTGCTCGCCCGTGCTGGCGCCGCGCAGGCCCAAGCGCCTGCGGCGCCCGGGCCCTTCAAGCTCGACCCGCTGCCCTACGGGGCGAACGCCAACGAGCCGCATATCGACGCGAAGACGATGGAGATTCATCACGACAGGCATCATCAGGCTTACGTGACGAACCTCAATTCGGCCGTCGCCGGGCAGGGCGAACTCGCCAATCGTCCCCTCCAGGACATCCTGGCCGGTCTCGACAAGGTCCCGGAAGCGCAGCGCACAGCCATCCGCAACAACGGAGGCGGGCACGCGAACCACACCATGTTCTGGCAGATCATGGGCGGGAAAGGCGGAGAGCCGACGGGCGAGGTCATGGCCGCGATCGATCGCGACCTCAGCGGCTTCGCCAAGATGAAGACGGACTTCAACGCGGCCGGCGTTCGGCAATTCGGGTCCGGCTGGGTCTTCGTCACCGTCGCGCGGGACGGCAAGCTCGCCATCACCACCCGGCCGAACCAGGACACGCCCCTGATGGACGGCGCCCGCGTCCTCCTCGGCAACGATGTGTGGGAGCACGCCTATTACCTGACCTACCAGAACCGCCGCCCCGACTACCTCGCGGCGTGGTGGAACGTCGTCAACTGGACGAAGGTGGCCGAGCGCTACGCGGCCGCGAAGGCCGGAACGCTGACCATCTGATGCCTGGGAACACGACGATGCTGCCTGTTCAGAACGACCGAAGGCCCGACCACCCGGTCGACGCCATGTTCGTCGAGCGCTGGTCCCCGCGCGCCTTCACGGGCGAGGATCTGCCGGTCGCTACCCTGATGACCATGTTCGAGGCGGCGCGATGGGCGCCGTCCTCCTACAACTCGCAGCCATGGCGCTTCGTCTGGGCGCGGCGCGGCACCCCGCATTTCGAAACCCTCCGGTCCCTGCTCACGGGAGCGAATCCCGACTGGTGCAAGGACGCGTCCGCGCTGGTCTTCGTGGTGTCCTCCGAGACCATGACGGTGCCGGGCAAGCCGGAGCCCGTGCCGTCGCGCACGCATTCCTTCGACGCCGGCTCAGGCTGGATGTCGCTCGCGCTCCAGGCCCACCTGCTCGGGTGGCACACCCATGGCATGGTCGGCGTGAACTTCGCCGAGGCGGCCGAGACGCTTCGCGTCCCGTCCGGCTTCAACGTCGAGGCCGCGATCGCGATCGGGAAGCGCGGGGACCCCGGCAAGCTCTCCGAGGCGCTCCGCTCGAGGGAGATGCCGAACGAGCGAAAACCCTTGTCGGAGACGGTGTTCGAAGGGGGCTTCCCCGTCTGACCGCGGTGGCGTCGCGGGCTCCCGTCGTTCCGGCGATCCCGGATGAGTCCATGAACGAAAGCGCCTCGGCCTCGAATCAAGGCCTTGCAGACTTGTGCCAGCAGACATAAACATATCTTTATGTCTCCGCGTCGCCAACAATCGGAAGGCTCGGCTCTCGATCTGTCGTCCGCCGTTTCGGCGATGCGGGCCGTGGCGGAAGAGACGCGTTTGCGCGTTCTCCTCCTGCTCCGTGAGGGCGAGCTTTCCGTCTCCGACCTCACGGATATTCTCGGCCAGTCGCAGCCCCGCATTTCGCGCCACCTGAAGGTGCTGGTCGAAGCCGGCCTGGTGCGACGGCATCGGGAAGGGTCCTGGGCTTTTTTTCGGTTGTCGGAGGAGATCGGGGCCGAACTGCTGGGTCCCGTCCTGGCCGCGATCGACCATGGCGATCTCCGCCTGTCGGAGGACCGGGAGCGGCTTGCCGCCGTTCGGGCGGAGCGGTCCCGCTCGGCCCAGGCCTTCTTCGCGCGCCTCGCGCCGCGCTGGGACGAGCTTCGGTCCCTGCACGCCTCGGAGGAGGCGGTGGAGGGCGCGATCCTCGACGTGGTCGGTCCGGGCCGGATCGGCGCGCTGCTCGATCTCGGGACGGGAACGGGCCGCATGCTGCAGCTGTTGGCGCCCCGTGCGGAGCGCGCAGTCGGGCTCGACGCGAGCCACGCCATGCTGTCGGTCGCGCGCGCCAACCTCGCCCGCGCCGGCCTTGGCCGGGTCGAGCTCCGGCAAGGCGACATCTATTCGCCGCCTCTGACGCGTGGCGGCTACGACCTCATCGTCATGCACCAGGTCCTCCACTACCTCGACGACCCGGGTCGCGCGCTCGCGCAGGCGGCGCGGCTCCTCGCGCCCCTCGGTCGGCTTCTCGTCGTGGACTTCGCCCCGCACGGGCTCGAGTTCCTGCGCGAGACGCAAGCCCACCGCCGGCTCGGCTTCGCGGGCGATCAGGTCGCGACCTGGCTGGAGGAGGCGGGCCTTTCGCCGGACCTCTCACGCGACCTCGCATCGCCCTCTCAAGGCGACAACCAGCTCACGGTCTCGCTCTGGCTCGGCCGTGACCGACGTTCCATCCCCGGCGCCGAGGCGCCGTCGCTTGCACGAGAGGTCGCCTGATGTCCGCGGTCGCATTCCGCCCGAGCCGCGATTCGGCTCGTTCGATCCGGGTCTCCTTCGAGTTCTTCCCGCCGAAGAATGCCGAGATGGAGGCGACCCTGTGGTCGTCCGTGCAGCGGCTCGCCCCCTTGAAGCCGGCCTTCGTGTCCGTGACCTACGGGGCCGGGGGGTCCACGCGCGACCGCACCCACAGCACGCTCCAGCGCATCCTGGCCGAGACGGCGCTGAAGCCGGCCGCTCACCTCACCTGCGTGGCCGCGACGCGGGACGACATCGACGACGTCGTGCGCGGATACCGGGATGCCGGCGTCCGCCACATCGTGGCGCTCCGCGGCGATCCCGTGGCCGGGATCGGCGCCGCCTACGAAGCGCATCCGGGCGGCTACGCCCAGACCTGCGACCTCGTCGCCGGCATCAAGCGGGTCGGCGATTTCGAGGTGTCGGTCTCGGCCTATCCCGAGAAGCATCCGGAAGCCGGTTCGATCGAGGCCGACCTCGACGCGCTCGAGACCAAGGTGGATGCGGGGGCCGACCGCGCCATCACGCAGTTCTTCTTCGATAACGACCTCTACTTGCGCTACCTCGATCGCGTCCGGGCGCGGGGGATCACGATCCCGATCGTGCCGGGCATCCTGCCCGTGCAGAACTTCAAGCAGGCGAAGAGCTTCGCGGAACGCACGGGCGCCAGCGTGCCGGACTGGCTCGGAAGCCGCTTCGACGGGCTGGAGCACGATGTCGAGACCCGCAAGCTCATCGCGGCGGCAGTCGCGGCCGAGCAGGTGCTCGACCTCGTGGATCGCGGCGTATCCGAGTTCCACTTCTACACGATGAACCGCGCCGACCTCGTCTACGCGATCTGCCACCTGCTCGGGCTCAGGGCCGAGCAGGTGGCAGAGCCGGCTCGGGCGGCCGCGTGATGACGCCGCGTGTCATTCCGGGGATCGCCGCAGGCGAGAGCCCGGAACCCATGTTCGGGCACGATTCGGCGGCGCCTACTTCCTTGCGCGAAACCTGCGGTCGAGACCGATGTGGGTTCCGGGTTCAGCCCTCCGGGCCGCCCCGGAATGACGGTGGAACAGATGTCCCAGCACCCTGATCAGGCCGCCCTCGCCCTTCGGGCTGCCGCCCGCGAGCGCATCCTCGTCATGGATGGCGCGATGGGGACCGAGATCCAGAACCTGAAGCTCTCTGAAGCCGACTTCCGCGGCGAGCGCTTCCGCGACCACTCCCACGACCAGAAGGGCAACAACGACCTCCTGATCCTGACGCAGCCGGAGGCGGTGCGGGACATCCACCTCGCCTATTTTATGGCCGGGGCGGACATCGTCGAGACGAATACCTTCTCGTCGACGACGATCGCGCAGGCGGATTACGGGCTCGAAGCGGCCGTGCATGACCTCAACGTGGAGGGCGCGCGCGTCGCCCGGGCGGCGGCCGAGATCGCCGAGGCCAGGGATGGCCGCCGCCGTTTCGTCGCGGGCGCGGTCGGGCCGACCAACCGCACGCTCTCCATCTCGCCCGACGTCAACGATCCGGGCTTCAGGGCCGTGACCTTCGATCAGGTGCGCGACGCCTATGCGGAGCAGGTGAGGGGTCTCGTGGAGGGCGGGGCAGACCTGATCCTGATCGAGACGATCTTCGATACGCTGAACGCCAAGGCGGCGATCCTCGCGGCCCGGCGGGTCTTCGCCGAGATCGGCCGCAAGCTGCCGATCATGATCTCGGGCACGATCACGGACCTGTCCGGCCGGACGCTGTCGGGCCAGACCCCGACGGCCTTCTGGCACTCCGTCCGGCATGCCGACCCGATCACGGTCGGGCTCAACTGCGCGCTCGGCGCTCGCGAGATGCGGGCCCATATCGCCGAGATCGCGAAGGTCGCGGATACCCTCGTCTGCGCCTACCCGAATGCAGGCCTGCCGAACGAGTTCGGGCTCTACGACGAGAGCCCGGCCGCGACCGCGACCCTGATCGCCGAATTCGCGGAAGCCGGCCTCGTGAACGTGGTCGGCGGCTGCTGCGGCACAACCCCGGCCCATATCAGAGCCATCGCCGAGGCTGTGGCCGGCAAGCGGCCGCGCGAAATCCCCGTCCTGGAACCGTTGATGAAGCTCTCGGGGCTCGAGCCGTTCACGCTCTCGAAGGACATTCCCTTCGTGAACGTCGGCGAGCGCACGAACGTCACCGGCTCGGCCCGGTTCCGCAAGCTCGTCACCAACGGCGAGTACGGGGCGGCGCTCGACGTGGCGCGCGACCAGGTGATCGCGGGCGCCCAGATCATCGACGTCAACATGGACGAAGGCCTGCTCGATTCCGAGCGCGCCATGGTCGAATTCCTGAACCTCGTCGCGGCAGAGCCCGACATCGCGCGCGTGCCCGTGATGGTCGATTCGTCCAAGTTCAACGTGATCGAAGCCGGCCTGAAATGCGTGCAGGGCAAGCCCATCGTGAACTCGATTTCGATGAAAGAGGGTGTCGAGAAGTTCAAGCAGGAGGCCACGATCTGCCGCGACTACGGCGCCGCCGTCGTGGTCATGGCCTTCGACGAGCAGGGCCAGGCGGATACGCGAGCCCGCAAGGTCGAGATCTGCACGCGAGCCTACCGCATCCTGGTCGACGAGGTCGGGTTCCCGCCCGAGGACATCATCTTCGACCCGAACGTCTTCGCGGTCGCGACCGGGATCGAGGAGCACGACAATTACGGCGTGGATTTCATCGAGGCGACCCGCGAGATCACCGCCACCCTGCCGCATGTCCACATCTCGGGCGGCGTCTCGAACCTGTCCTTCTCGTTCCGCGGCAACGAGCCGGTGCGCGAGGCCATGCACGCCGTCTTCCTCTACCACGCCATCCAGGCCGGCATGGATATGGGGATCGTGAACGCGGGCCAGCTCGCGATCTACGAGAACATCCCGCGCGATCTGCGCGAGCTCTGCGAGGACGTGGTCCTGAACCGCGAGCCGGGCGTGACGCCGTCGCCGACCGAACGGATGCTGGAGGCGGCCGAGCGGTTCAAGAGCGGCGGGGTCGCGCAGGCCCGCACCCTCGACCTCGCCTGGCGCGACTGGCCTGTCGAGAAACGGCTGGAACACGCCCTCGTCAACGGCTTCACCGACTTCATCTCGGTCGATACCGAGGAGGCGCGCCTCTCCGTCGCCCGGCCGCTTCACGTCATCGAAGGGCCGCTAATGGCCGGCATGAACGTCGTCGGCGACCTGTTCGGTTCCGGCAAGATGTTCCTGCCTCAAGTGGTGAAATCGGCCCGCGTGATGAAGCAGGCCGTCGCCTACCTGATGCCCTTCATGGAGAAGGAGAAGGAGGAGACCGGGCAGGCGCAGGGCGAGCCGGCCGGCCGGATCCTGATGGCGACCGTCAAGGGCGACGTGCACGATATCGGCAAGAACATCGTCGGCGTGGTCCTCCAGTGCAACAATTACGAGGTCATCGATCTCGGCGTGATGGTGCCGGCGCAAAAGATACTCGACACCGCGAAGGAGAAGGGCGTCGACATCATCGGGCTCTCGGGGCTGATCACGCCCTCGCTCGACGAGATGGCGCATGTCGCGGCCGAGATGGAGCGCGAAGGCTTCGACCTTCCGCTCCTGATCGGAGGCGCGACCACGAGCCGGGTTCACACGGCCGTGAAGATCCATCCGAACTACCACCGGGGGCAGGCCGTCTACGTGAACGACGCGAGCCGCGCCGTGGGCGTCGTGTCGTCTCTCCTCTCGCCCGACCAGAAGGCGCCGTATCTCGCGACCGTGCGGGCCGAGTACCGCAAGGTCGCGGACGCCCATGCCCGCTCTGAGGCCGACAAGAAGCGGCTCTCGATCGCGGCGGCCCGCGCCAACGGGCCGAAGATCGATTGGGCGAGCTATCGGCCGACCCGGCCCAGCTTCACGGGAACACGCGTCTTCCGAACCTACGACGTCGCCGACCTCGTGCCGTATATCGACTGGACCCCGTTCTTCCAGACCTGGGACATGAAGGGCCGTTTCCCAGCCATCCTGGAGGATGAGGCCCAGGGCGAGGCGGCGCGTCAGCTCTACGAGGACGCGCAGGCCATGCTGGCCAAGATCGTCGCCGAGCGCTGGTTCAACCCGAAGGCCGTGATCGGCTTCTGGCCCGCGAACAGCGTCGGCGACGACATCCGGCTTTATACGGGCGAAAGCCGGCAGGAGACCCTCGGGACGTTCCACGGGCTTCGCCAGCAGCTCTCGAAGCGTGATGGTCGGCCGAATGTCTGCATCTCGGATTTCGTCGCGCCGGCCGACAGCGGGGTGGCGGATTACATCGGCGCCTTCGTGGTCACGGCCGGGATCGAGGAGGTCCGGATCGCGGAGCGCTTCGAGCGCGCCAATGACGATTACCGGTCCATCCTGGTCAAGGCTCTCGCGGACCGTATCGCCGAGGCGTTCGCCGAGCGCATGCACGAGCGCGTCCGGCGGGAGTTCTGGGGCTACGCGGTCGACGAGACCATCGCGCCCGGCGACCTGATCGGCGAGGGATATCGCGGCATCCGCCCCGCGCCAGGCTATCCGGCCCAGCCCGACCACACCGAGAAGGAGACGCTGTTCCGGCTGACCGAGGCCGAGCGCCGCATCGGCGTGAAGCTGACCGAGAGCTACGCCATGTGGCCGGGCTCGTCGGTGTCCGGTCTCTACCTCGCCCAGCCGGAGGCGTATTATTTCGGCGTCGCCAAGGTGGAGCGCGACCAGGTCGAGGATTACGCCGCCCGCAAGGACATGAGCGTGATGGAGGTCGAGCGCTGGCTCTCGCCGATCCTCAACTACGACCCCGCACGCTACCGGCTGGAGGCGGCGGAGTAGTAGGGGCGAACCTCTCCCCGTTGGACGGGGCGAGAAAAGCGTCCGCTTACGAGTGCAGCTTCGAGCGGATTTCGCCGAGGCTCTTGGTCAGGAGTTCCGCGCCGAGCGGCCCGCGGACCTCCTCGCGCAACACGGCTTCCGAGACCCGCACCGCGGCGTCCGCGGCAGCCGCCCGAACCTGCTGGGTGGCCTGCACCTCGGCCTGGGCGATCTTCGCCTCGGCCGCCTTGGTGCGACGCGTCACGAAGTCGGCCATCCGGACATGGGCCTCACTGGCGACGCGCTCGGCCTCAGCACGGGCGGCCGCGACCATTGCCTCCGCCTCGCGGCCGGCCTCATCCCGCCGCCGTTTGTAATCGGCCAGAACGGCCGCCGCCTCTTCGCGCAGCCGTTTCGCCTCGCCGAGCTCGGCCCGGATCCGACGCCCGCGGGCGTCGAGCCCGTCGAGCAGCTTCGTGAAGGCGCCGACATACCACCCGATCGCCATCAGGATGACGAAGGCGACGAGAACCCAGAACTCAGCCTCGAACAGCATGGAAACGGCCCTACCTCGGAAGTGTGCGGTCGAGCGCGGCATCGACCGAGGCCCGGGGAGGCACGCGACCGATCAGCCGCTCGACGATCGCGGCCGCGGCCTCGGCCGCGATGGCCCGCACATTCGACATGGCGTCGTCCGTGCGCGACCGGATCGTCGCCTCGGCGGCCGCGACCTTCTCGGCGAGGTCGGCTTCGAGCGCCTTGCGCTTCGTGTCCGTCTCGGCCGCGAGCCTGTCGCGCATCTCCTGGGCGATGCCCTTGGAGCGGTCCCGCGCCTCGCTCAGCGAGAGCTGGAACGCGGCTTCCGCCTCTTGCGACTGCGTGCGCAGCGTCTGCGCCTCGTCGAGGTCCTGCGCGATGCGCTGCTGGCGGTCGTGCAGGATCGCGCCGACCTTGGGCAGCGCGATCCTCGACATCAGGTAGTAGAGGAGCCCGAACGCGATCGCGAACCAGAGCAATTGCGGGCCGAAGGTGTGCGCCTCGAAAGGCGGAAACGCCGCCTTTTGCGCCGCGCCCGTCGTCGCGTGTGTCGCGTCCGCCGCCATGGCTCTGCCTTGCGACGCGCCGTCAGACGGCGAAGAGCAGGAGCAGCGCGACGAGCAGCGAGAAGATGCCGAGCGCCTCCGTCACCGCGAAGCCGAAGATCAGGCGGGCGAACTGGCCATCGGCCGCAGAGGGATTGCGAAGCGCGCCGGACAGGTAATTGGCGAAGATCAGGCCGACGCCGATGCCGGCGCCTCCCATGCCGAGGCAGGCGAGGCCGGCGCCGATATACTTCGCAGCTTGCGGATCCATGGTCACGAACTCCAGGAGTTTGGTTTGGGGTTGGCTTCGGGGTAGGGCCGGCTCAGTGGCCGGGGTGGAGGGCGTCGTTCAGGTAGATGCAGGTCAGGATCGCGAACACGTAGGCCTGCAAAAACGCCACCAGGAACTCGAGCGCGGTGAGCGCGACCGCGAGCGCGAGCGGGAGCGGAGCCAGGATCGCCCACGTGCCGGTCGCGAGCAGGGCCGCCACGAACCAGGCGAAGATCTTCAGCGCGATGTGACCCGCGAGCATGTTGGCGAAGAGACGGACGGAGAGGCTGATCGGCCGCGACAGGAACGAGATTACCTCGATCAGGACGACGAGCGGCATCACGTAGCCCGGCACGCCGGAGGGCACGAACAGGTTCAGGAACTTCACCCCGTGCCGCATGATCCCGTAGGCCACGACAGTCGTCATCACCACCATGGCAAGCGCGAAGGTGATGATGATGTGGCTCGTCACGGTGAACGTGTAGGGCACGAGGCCGATGAGGTTCAAAACGAGCACGAAGAAGAAGAGCGAGAAGACCATGGGGAAGAAGCGCATCCCCTCGTCGCCGGTCGTGCTCCGGACCGTGGAGGCGACGAACTCGTAGCTCATCTCGACGAGAGCCTGAAGGCGCCCCGGGACCACGGTGGCGGTCCGCGTCGCGGCCAGCATGGCGAGCGTGATCAGACCCACGGCGCCGAGCATGTAGAGGCCGGACTGCGTCAGGCCCAGGAAGGAGATGACGGGCTGCAGCTCGAACTGATGGATCGGATCGGGCCGGGGGATTTGGGTCGGATCGGCCATCGCCGCAACGGTACCTTCGCTCTAAGGTCGGAGACCGCGGCGGGGCCGGGTCTGGTTCACGATCAGGCCCCGCCGCGGGGATCTATCGTGCCGGTCGGGGTCGGAAGACCGGCCGAGCGCAGCACGTTGTAGACGCCCGCCACGAAGCCGAGCAGCAGAAAGACGATCAAGCCCCAGGGCGAAGTCCCGAGCCCCTTGTCGAGGGCCCAGCCGAGACCACCGCCGACCAGGATCCCGGCCACGAACTCCGTCGACGCGCGGAGAGCGCGACCGAGAGCGGATGAATTCAATCCCGACGCACCGAATGCCGAACCGGGCCGCGCGGCGGGGCGCCTCGCTTCCAGTTCGGCCCCGAGACGCCGAAGCCTCCCGGACAGATCGCCTTCGAGGGCCGCACCCGACTTACTCGCCGTGTCCTCCCGCGCGTCTTTGCCGTTCATGGCGAAACCCGCGCGAGACGGTGAGGACGGTCCGGACACCCCCCGAAACCGCCGGCACCATAGTTTCCAGCCCGGAGGGTGTCAAGAATTCGCTCCCACGACTAAGCTGTTGATAAACCGCAGGTTCTCGCACGCAGCAGCTTGCCTTGCGAGATTGCTAGCCCGTGTCGCGCAGCTGCTCGGCCAGCACGAGGTTCACCGAGACAAGTTGCGACACGCCGCGCTCCGCCATGGTGACGCCGAAGAGCCGGTCCATCCTGGCCATAGTAATCGGGTTGTGGGTAATGACGAGGAAGCGGGTGTCCGTCTCCCCAGACATGGCCCGCAAGAGGTCGCAGTAGCGCTCGACATTGGCGTCGTCGAGCGGAGCGTCAACCTCGTCGAGGACGCAGATCGGCGACGGGTTGGTGAGAAACACCGCGAAGATGAGCGCGATAGCCGTGAGCGCCTGCTCGCCGCCCGACAGAAGGCTCAACGTCTGAGGCTTCTTGCCGGGCGGACGGGCGACGATCTCGAGACCAGCCTCCAGAGGATCGTCCGAATCGACGAGGGTCAGCTCCGCTTCGCCGCCGTCGAAGAGCCGCGTGAACAGCCGGCGAAAATGGGCGTCCACCGTTCCGAACGCCGCGTTCAGCCGGTCGCGGGCGTCCCGGTTCAAGCTCGAAACCGCCTGCCGCAACGTCTTGATCGCCTCGACAAGGTCGTCGCGATCCTCCGCGAGCTGGTCGCGCTTGCCCTGCGTGTCGGCAAGCTCCTCCTCGGCTCGGAGATTGACGCCGCCGAGGCGCTCCCGCTCCGCCCGCAAGCCGGCGAGACGGGTCTCGGCCACGCCCGGATCGGGGGGCGCGCCCTCCTTTAGGCCCGCGAGCGCCAGGAGCCCGGACGGGCCGGTCTCGAACATATCCTCGATGCTGCGCGCCAGTTCCGCGACGCGACGCGACGCGGCTTGGGCGCGCGCCTCGGACGCGGCGCGGCGCTCGCGGGCCGCAGCAAGTGCGTCGAGCGCGGTCCGGGCCGCGCGGCCCGCCTCGGCCAGCGCGCGCTCGCCTCCGACGAGCCGGTCCGCCGCTTTGCTGCGCCGCGCCTCTGCGTCGGCGGTTTCGGACGCGAGGGCGTGACGGCGGAGAATGAACGTGTCGGGCGCAGCGGCGAGTTCGTGTCGCTCGGCCTCGGCGACGGCGAGCCGCTCCGCGAGCTCGGCCGACACCGCGCCCGCCCGCTCCGCCCGCTCCGTCCAGAGCCTGATGTCAGACGCAAGCGCGGCTTTTCGCGTCGTGGCGGCCTCGGCTTCGCGCGCGACGGAGCCGAGCGTCGCCCGAAGGTCCGCTACCCGCGCCCGCTCTTCGGCCGCGCTCGCCCGAGCCGCGAGGCGGCGCCGCTCGCCTTCGGCTCCGTCGGGAAGCTCGGCCAGGCCTTCCTCCGCCGCTGTTGCGCGGCTTCGAGCCTCCCGCTCACCGGTCTCAACATGCGCGATGGCTTCCACGAGGGCCGAGCGGCGAGCATTGCCCTCGCTCTCGCGGCGCTCCGCTCGGGCGAGCGCGTCACGCGCCTCGTCGAGGCCGCGTCTCGCATTTCGGGCCGCGTCGATCGCGCCGGTCTCCCGCCGGGATGCGACCTGGACCACGACGTCGGCGGCCCGGGCCTCGGATTGCCGGGCGTCGGCAGTGGCCCGGGCTTTCCCGGCCCAACTCTCGAGTTCGGCGAGCCGGTTCTTCTCGGCGAGCCGGCGTGTCGCCGCTTTCGGCGCCTCGGCACTGGCGGTCAGCCCGTCCCACCGCCAGAGGTCGCCTTCGATCGAGACCAGGCGCTGGCCGACCCGCAAATGCGGAACCATGGCGGGAGCTTCGGCCCGATCGACCAGCCCGACCTGGTTCAGGCGCCGCTTGAGAGCCGCCGCTCCGGACACGAAGCCGGTGAGCGGCGTCGCACCATCGGGCAGAGCGGGATCCCCGGCGCCGGTCCCGGTATCCTGCCAATGCACGGGCGCCCTCGGATCGGGAGAGGCCGCGAGATCGTCGCCCAACGCCGCCGCGACCGCCGCCTCTTGGCCGCGCGCGACCGTGAGCGCATCCAGCATCGTCGGAAAGCGCTCCTCGCCGCCCGAAGAGAACAGCTTGGCGAGCGTTCGAAGCTCCGTCTCGAGGCGCTGGGCCGCCCGCTCCGCCTCGACGGCCGCCGCATGCGCGCCAGTGCCAGCGTCCCGCGCCTTCGCGAGATCCACCCGAGCCGCGGAAGCGGCTTCCTCGGAGGCGTTGAGGGCCGCCTCCGCGGCCTCGTGGGTCGTTCGGAGAGGAACGGATTTGGGGCTGGCGCGGCTTGCCTCGAGCGATGCGAGCTGCGCGCGCAGGCGCGCCGCCTCAGCGGCGGCGCGGTCGGCCCTTTCGCGTTCCCCGGCTCCTTCCCGCCCGAGCGCCGAGCGCCGGGCGGTGAGATCGGCGGTCTCGGCCTCAACCGCCGCGAGCAACGTCTCGCCGGTCGCGAGTTCCGCCTCGGCGGTTCCGAGCTCCCCTTGCAGCACGGCCCGCCTCACCGCGGCGAACTGCGTACTGCCCGCAAGCGCGGCCGCATCCGCCTTCAGCCGCGCGCCGGTTTCTGCCGCCTCCCGGCCGGTCTGGGCTTGCCGGAGGTTGTCGCGTTCGCCCTCGGCGATGCGTCGTTCGACCTCGGCGATGCGCTCCCTCGCGCGGCGCTCCCCGCTGTCGAGCTCGACTCGCGCCTGGACGAGCCGACGAAGACCGGAAGCGGCCGCGGCTTCGGCCTCGCGCAGGGGTCCGATCTCATGCGAGGCGACCGCCTCCGCACGCGCCACCTCGGCCTGCGCGGCGGTGCGCTCGGCGACGGCCCGAAGGTTCTCGCGCCCGGCCGCCTCGGCTGCCAGCCGCTCGTCCTCCGCAGCCCGGAAGGAGAAGGCGGCGAACTGCGCCTCGATCTTGCGAATCAGCGCCGACAGCTCTCGATAGCGGGACGCCTGCCTGCCCTGCCGGCGGAGATTGTCGGCCTGCGCATCGATCTCGCGGACGACGTCGTCGACGCGCAGCAGGTTCTCCTCGGTCTGCCGCAGTCGCTGCTCCGCCTCGTGGCGCCGGGCATGCAGCCCAGCGATTCCGGCCGCATCCTCCAGGATCCGGCGGCGCGCCTGCGGTTTCGCCGCGATGAGTTCGCTGATCTGGCCCTGACGGACGAGCGCGGGCGAGCGTGCGCCGGTGGCCGCATCGGCAAAAAGCAGCTGGACGTCGCGGGCCCGGACCTCGCGGCCGTTCACATGGTAGCTCGACCCTTGCGCGCGCTCGATGCGACGCGACACTTCGAGCGAATCCGTATCGTTGAAGGCGGCCGGCGCGAGACGGTCCGAGTTGTCGATCGCGAGTGTGACCTCGGCCGTGTTGCGGGCGGGACGGATGCTCGACCCGCCGAAGATGACGTCGTCCATCCCGGACGCCCGCATGTTCTTGTGCGAGCTCTCGCCCATCACCCAGCGCAGGGCTTCGACGAGGTTCGACTTGCCACAACCGTTCGGTCCGACGATCCCCGATAGGCCCGGTTCGATAAGGATGTCAGTGGGTTCGACGAACGTCTTGAACCCGATGATGCGAAGCTTCGTGAGCCTCACGGGCGCGCTTGCCTGCGAGGCGCGCGACCCTCCCGCGGAGGGCGAACGCCCTCAGGCCCGGCGCATCGCCTAAGCGCCGAGCATCGGCTTGATGGTCTTCTCGATCTCGTCAATCGTGAGCGCGCCCGGCTTGCGCTGGCCGTTGATGAAGAAGGTCGGGGTCGAATCGACCTTGAAAGTCTCCGCCCCCCGGTTCTTTACCGCGTTGACCGCGTCATAGAGCGTCTGGTCGCGCAAGATGGCGTCGAACCTTTCCTGTGAGAATCCCGCCTGCTTCATGGTCTGGCGAAGCGTGTCGAGCGGCTTCGGCACGAAAGCCCAGCTCTTCTGCGTCTCGAACAGGAGGTCGGTCACGGGGTAATATCGCGCGGAGTTGTCGGCGCGCGCCAGCATGAAACCGGCCATCGCGAGCGGGTCGAGCGGGAATTCGCGCAGCGTGAACCGGACCTGCCCGGTATCGACGTAGCGCTTCTTCAGCTCAGGCCAGGTCGCGGTGTGGAACGTCGCGCAATGGGAGCAGGTGAGGGAGGCGTATTCGATGATGGTCACCTTGGCGGTGTCGGGGCCGAGCCACACGTCGCCGAGAGGGCCCGGCTGCGCGAGCTCGGTCACGGACACGTTCTGCGCGAAGGCGGGCCGTAAGCCCGCGACGGCAGCGCCCGCGGCGCTGGCCGCGAGAGCGAGCATGTCGCGCCGCGAGATCATGGAAAGCTCCCGTCCGATTACGTCGCCTCCGAGCTAAGACGTCGGGGCGAAAACGGCAAGGCGATCCCGGAAGCTGCTTCGTCCGGCCGCGGCTCCGCCCCGGCGGCAGCCATCGCGCAGCCGAGCCGCTCCAGGGCGCGCCGCAGCGGCTCCGCGTCCAGGCCCGACACAGCCGCCGCCACGCGACGGCGGTCGCCCTCGCTCGCCGCAGCCGCGCGCCGCGGCGTCGGGCGCGACGCGACGGGTCCCTGCTTCAGCACCAGCCGGCCGACGCAGCGCCAGCCATAGACCGCGTTGATGCGCTCGAGGATCAGGGGCGCCGAATGCTGTATCTCGAGCGCGAAGGCGCCCGTAACCCGCACTACAAGCGTCGCGGGTTCCGGCCGGCCGATCGTTTCCGGGCCGCCCCTGCGCCGTGGCCATTCGACCTTGATCGGCCGTGAGGCCGCGGCCAGCCGCTCGCCGACGATCTCCGGCCAGGACGCCACGATATCCGAGCCGGTGAAGCCTTGGCTCGCGAGCGCCGGGCCGAGAAGCGGGCCGACCAGGTCGGCGAGAGGCTTTGGACGTCTCATCGGCGGAGCTTACCGCCCGAGCCGGCCGAAGCTCAACGGCTCGCTAGATCGGCGTCGCGAGCGCGGCCCGAAGGTCGGACCAACCCGCGGCCGCGCGGCCCGAGGAGGCGAGGCGGCGAAGCTCGGCCGAGGTCGGGAAACCGCGATAGGGCAGGACGGGGAGGGGCGTCTCGACGGCGCGGCCGGACGCGATGTCGGCCAGCACGGCCTCGAGCAACGGCAGCGCCGCCTCGTGCAGCCGGCGCGCCGCCCCGAGCGCCGTCAGGCCCTCCGCGTCAGGCAGCATCGCCTGGGCGAGGAGCGCGCCCGCGTCGATCCGGGCCGCGAGGCGATGGATGGAGACGCCGAGCGCGACCGGTCGGTCGAGAAGCGCGTGGATGGTCGGCACCGGCCCGCGGTGCAGGGGCAGCAGGCTCGGATGCACGTTGATCCCGCCGAGGGGAACAGCCGCGATCGTGTCGGCCGAGAGGATCTGGTCGAAGTGGAAGCTGACCAGGAGGTCGGCACCCGATTCCCGGAGCCTCTGCCGGAACGCGTGACCGTTCACGTCGCGAACCTCAACGGCCCGGACGCCAAGCTCACGGCACGCTAGGGGGAGGGGGGTGGCGTCCGTTCTGGCGCGGCTCCCGCGCGTCACGAAACCGACCGCCCGGGGCAGGGCGAAGTTCAGCGCGAGGTAGGGCAGGATGCGTGGGCCCGATTGGCGGAGGCGGCGCCAGGTCTGGCCAAGCGAGCCGCCAGCCTCCCGCCGGAACGGGTCGGACCACCCGACGAGCGCGATCTCGGCGGCGTGCCGGGCGACGAAACGGCGCACAGCCCGTGCGTTCGCCAGGGCTTCCAGAGTGAGAAGCGCGATCCGCATCATCGCCCTCGCTGAGGTCGAGCGCTCACCCGGTCGCGGCCGTCCGGGCTAAGACGGAGTCCAAGCTCTCCACCCGATTCGGTCCGCACCTCTGTCCATCCTTTCCGACACGCCCGTAGCCGGCCCTGCCGGGCGCGCCAAGTCGCGCAGCGGGACGTCCGGTCGCGGCAAGACGCCGCTGCAAGACGGCCGGCCTCGCGGTCCGGAAGGCTGCGCGCCCGACGTTCCCTCACCGGCCCGAGGCACAGACGAGGCTGGGCCTGCTCGGCGGGTGGCCACGCCCCAGCCTCGCGCGCCGGACCTCCTCGTCTGGTACGACCGGCACCGACGCGACCTGCCCTGGCGGGCGAAGCCCGGGGAAACGGCCGACCCATATCGGGTCTGGTTGTCCGAAATTATGCTGCAGCAGACGACGATTGCGGCCGTGAAGCCGTATTTCGCGGCGTTTCTCGGCCGCTTCCCGACCGTGGAGGCGCTGGCCGGCGCTCCATCCGAAGCCGTGATGAGCGCCTGGGCCGGGCTCGGCTACTATTCGCGCGCCCGCAACCTGCACGCCTGCGCTCAGGCGGTTGTCGAGAAACGGGGCGGGCGCTTCCCCGATTCGGAGGAGGAGCTTCGACGGTTGCCGGGGATCGGGCCCTATACGGCGGCCGCCATCGCGGCGATCGCGTTCGGCCGCGCGGCCGCCGCGGTCGACGGCAATGTCGAGCGCGTCGTGTCGCGCCTGTTCCGGGTCGAGACGCCGCTTCCTCTCGCGAAAGCCGAAATCCGCACGCTGACCCAGGTGCTCGTCCCGGATGACCGGCCGGGCGACTTCGCCCAGGCCGTCATGGATCTCGGAGCGACGATCTGCACGCCGAGGCGGCCCGCCTGCGCACTCTGCCCCTGGATGGCGCCCTGCCTGGCCCGGGCCGTCGGCTTGCAGGAGACCTATCCCCGCAAAAGGCCGAAGCGGGAGGGCGTGCTGCGTCGCGGCGCCGCCTTCGTGGCCTTGCGAGGAGACGGCACCGTGCTGCTCCGCACCCGACCCCCCAAGGGCCTGCTCGGCGGCATGGCCGAAGTGCCCACCAGCGAATGGCGAGCGGATTACGACGTGACGAAAGCCGTGCTCGACGCACCGTTCGAGGCCCGCTGGAGACGCCTGCCGCTTCCCGTCCTCCACGTCTTCACGCACTTTCCGCTCGAACTCGCGGTCGTGTTCGGGAAGGTTGGGACCGGCACGCCGAACCCGGACGGGATGCGCTGGACCCCCCTTGACGAGCTCGCGGGCGAACCGCTGCCCAACGTGATGAAGAAGGTGCTGGCCAATGCGCTCGGCGCCGCATGGCCCGTAGCGCACCGTTCTGGGTGAACGGCGCGTAAAGTCAGCGGGACGTCCCGGCCCTGATCTGGGCCCGGAACTCGTCGATGACGACGCGGCCGCCGTCCCGCTCGGCGTGCCAGAAGGTCCAGCCGTTGCAGGCCGGCAGGCCCTGGACGAGCGCGCCCATCTTGTGGATCGACCCGACGGCGGGCCCCGCATGCAGGGTGCCGTCCGCCCGCACGAGCGCCCGATGCCGTCCGGACGCACAGCTCAGGCTCTCGCCCGGCCGGATGTGACCCGCCTCGATGGTGGCGAGGAACGGCACACGCGGTTCGGCTCGCTTCGCGGGGGGCGCCGCGACGGCTCCGGCCGAGAGCGGCTCGACGGCCGCGATGCGGCGTCGGGCCACGGCCGCGTAGGCCTCCTCGCGCTCGATGCCGACGAAGCGCCGCCCGAGCCGGCGCGCGACCGCACCCGTCGTCCCGGTGCCGAAGAAGGGGTCCAGCACGACATCGCCCGGGTTCGTGGCGGCCAGCAGCACCCGGGCGAGGAGCGCCTCGGGCTTTTGCGTCGGATGGGCCTTGCGGCCGGCCTCGTCCTTCATCCGCTCGTCGCCCGTGCAGAGCGGGAAGTGCCAATCCGAACGCATCTGCAGGTCGTCGTTGCCGGCTTTCAGCGCCTCGTAGTGGAAGGTGTAGCGCTTCGCCTCGGGTCCCTTGGAGGCCCAGATCAGCGTTTCGTGCGCGTTCGTGAAGCGACGCCCGCGAAAGTTCGGCATCGGATTGGCTTTCCGCCAAACCACGTCGTTCAGGATCCAGAATCCGAGATCCTGCAGGGTCGCGCCGACCCGGAAGATGTTGTGGTAGGAGCCGATGACCCAGAGCGTCGCGTGCGGCTTCATCACGCGCCGCGCGGCCAGGAGCCAGTCGCGCGTGAACGTGTCGTAGGAGGCGAAGCTCGCGAACTTGTCCCAGTGATCGTCAACCGCGTCCACGACCGAGTGGTCGGGGCGGGTCAGCGCGCCTTCGAGCTGGAGATTGTAGGGCGGATCGGCGAAGACGAGGTCGACGGACGCCTCTGGCAGCCGGTTCATTGCTGCGACGCAATCCCCAACCACGATCTCGTCGTAAGCGATTCCCTGGCAGGCGATCTGGTTTGAGGCGGCCTCTTGCCCCGAATGGGGGGAGACGCGCCCGATCCGAGGCGCCGGCGCGATCGACCCGGTACGCGAGACCTGTTTCCGGGTGATGGCGCCGGCGGCTACGGTACGCGGGGTACCCATGGCCAACACCGGTTACGCAACTGACGATCCGGATCATGGCGGAGCAGAGTAAAAACGAGGTATGACGTGGCCCATCGGGCACGTCCCGTTTTGGGGCTGCAGATTCTGCCAGGTCGGCGGGACGGCCTGCTTTTCCTTAAGCCGCGGCGCCTTCGGCGGCGATCCGGACCGGCGCAAAGGAGCGGCGGTGATAGGGACACGGCCCGCCGGACGTCAGCGCGGAAAGATGGGTCGCGGTCGAGTAACCGACATTGGTGGTGAAGCCGAAGGCGGGATAGCGCTCGGCGAGCCGCCGCATCATGCGGTCTCGCACGACCTTGGCGACAATCGACGCGGCCGCGATCGACGGGATCGAGGCGTCGCCCTTGATCACGGTGTGAACCGGGCAGGGCAGGCGAGGGGGATCGTTGCCGTCCACGAGCGCGACGTCCGGCCGGCAGGGCAGGGCGTCGAGGGCGCGGCACATGGCAAGGAGCGACGCCTGCCGAATGTTGCGGATGTCGATCTCGCAGGCCGGGACGGACGCAATGCCGACCGCCGCGGATGCCAGGATCTCCAGGAACAGCTCCTCCCTCCGCTCAGGCGCGAGCGCCTTTGAATCGGCGAGGCCCTGCGGGATGCGCTTCAGATCGAGCACGACAGCGGCGGCCACGACCGGGCCCGCGAGCGGCCCGCGGCCGACCTCGTCCAGTCCCGCAACGGTGCCGTGGCCGCGGCGAAGGAGCTGGCGCTCGCGGGTGGGTTTCAGGATCGGGATCGGCATGGCCGGGTTCAATCCGATTCGGCTTGCTGCTACAATCACGCAACTGAGGGGCACATGGGGGCCAGCGCATGTCGGCTCGAAGCATATTCGTTGCGTGCTCCGACCGATATTAAAGGGCTAGAACGGATACACTACTCTTCTCACGACGATCTCGAGGCGAAAATATCGATACTACTCAAGCAGGAAATGCCGAGACCGCGACGGCGTAAGGTGGAAGATGACTTCGGCGATCTCAAACGTAAAATAGTGGCTACCTTAAACAGGAAGCCTGGAATGAGAGTTTCCGAGATAGTTTCGGCTCTGAAAGGCGATCAGCGGGTAATTCAGCCAATGTTGTGGTCGATGGCGGGCAGCAAAGAGATTAAGTACAACGGCCAAAAGAAGGGTCGAAAATACTATTCGACTACCTTCGATCTACGCACCTTACCCAAGAATAAGGGTGGTTAGAACAACGCCAGCTGCGCTCCCTGCTTCGCGGGCGGGGTAAACAGGTCCGTCCGGAGCGTTCGGCGAACCTTGTTGAAACCGAGGCGGTCAGCGGCGGCCTCGAAGCGGCGGCCGATCATCCAGGCATAAGGGCCGACGCCCGTCTGCCGCTTGCTCCAGTCTGAATCGTAGAGCTTGCCGTCCCGCGTCCCTTCCACCAGCGAGAGCACGTGCTTCATCCGGTCGGGATAGTTCTCGGCCAGCCAATCGCGCACGATGCCCTTCAGCTCGTGCGGCAGCCGCAGGAGGACGTAGCCCGCCTCCCTGGCGCCGGCCGCGTAGGCGGCCCGGAGCACGCCCTCGATCTCGTGGTCGTTGATCGCCGGAATCACGGGGGCGACCAGGACCGTCACCGGGATCCCGGCCTCCGTCAGGACCCGGATGGTCGAGAGACGCTTGGTCGGCGTCGCGGCGCGCGGCTCCATCCGGCGGGCGAGCTTAGGATCGAGCGTCGTCACGGAGACGGCCACCTTGGCGAGACCCCGATCCGCCATGGAGGCCAGGATGTCGATGTCGCGGCTGACCAGGGCGGACTTGGTGACGATCCCGACCGGGTGGTTGGCGGCGTCCAGCACCTCGAGTATCGCGCGCGTGATCCGATAGGTCTTCTCGATCGGCTGATAGGGATCGGTGTTGGTGCCGAGCGCGATGAAGCGGGGCTCGTAGCCCGCCGCCGCGAGTTCCTTCTTCAGCAACTCGGCCGCGTTCGGCTTGGCGAAGAGCTTCGTCTCGAAATCGAGCCCGGGCGACAGGCCCTGATAGGCGTGGCTCGGCCGCGCGAAGCAGTAGACGCAGCCATGCTCGCAGCCGCGATACGGGTTGATCGAGCGGTCGAAGGAGATGTCGGGCGAGTCGTTCCGCGTGATGATCGTGCGGGGCTTTTCGAGCGTCACCTCCGTGCGGATCGGCTGTGGCTCGTCGGCCAGGTCCCAGCCGTCGAAGGCGCGTTCGCGCCAGACCGGCTCGAAGCGTCCGTCCGGGTTGGAGCCCGCCCCGCGGCCGTTCCGGCGCTCGCCCTCGACGCTCTGATAGGTGCGCTGGTCCGGCCTTCGGCGATCGATCGGTGGAGCAGAGGGGTTCGACGGGGCGCGCCTCGCGCTCTCGGCCGACTTCCTCAGGTGAACGGTGGCCATGGCGACCTCATGCGAATCGATGTTCCCAGCACGCCAATCTAGAACAAAACAAGAACATTGCAACGCTCATTGAGCCAGCGGTCGCGGCGCAGCTGCGTATCGATTCCTAGAACAAATGCGGTTGGTCCGTCGTGTTCCCCGATGACTGTGGACAAGTGGGGCAGCGACGATGCTGAGCCTCGCGGGCGAGCGGTCGTTAACGTGCCTTAGCGGCCGAGCCCCGGCGCAGGTGCTCGTCGAGCCGAGGCATGATCTCGACGAAGTTGCAGGGGCGGTGCCGGTAGTCGAGCTGAGCGGCCAGGATGCCGTCCCACGCGTCGCGGCAAGCGCCGGGAGAGCCCGGCAGCACGAAGATATACGTCGCGCCCGCGACGCCGGCGGTGGCCCGCGATTGAAGGGTCGAGGTGCCGATCTTGTCGTAGCTGATGCGGTGGAAGACCGCCGAGAACCCGTCCATGCGCTTCTCGAACAGGGGTTCGAGGGCTTCGGGCGTGACGTCCCGCCCGGTGAACCCGGTGCCGCCGGTCGTGATCACGGCGTCGATGGCGGGATCCGCGATCCAGGCCCTCACCGTCTTGCGGATCTCGTCGACCTCGTCCGCCACGATGGCCCGCGCCGCGAGCCCGTGGCCCGCCTCCGTCAAGCGCGCGACCAGCGTATCGCCGGAACGGTCGTCGCCGGGTATGCGGGTATCCGAGACGGTCAGGACCGCGATGTTCAGCGGCACGAAGCTCCGCTTGGCTTCGGGGCCGCCCACCTTAAAGCCGGCTCGTCCGGAAGGTGTCGCAGCTCTGGACCTGCCCGCTCTTGAGGCCGGTCGTCAGCCAGCGGACGCGTTGCTCCGAGGAGCCGTGGGTGAACGAGTCCGGAGACACTTCGCCTCGGCTCCGCTGCTGGAGCCGGTCGTCGCCGATGGCTTGCGCGGCCGCGATCGCCTCGCGGATGTCGCTGTCGCTGATGGCGTTGTACTTGTCGTTCGAGTTCTTGGCCCAGACGCCTGCGAGGCAATCGGCCATCAGCTCGATTCGGACGGAGAGCTGATTCCCCTCGACCTCGTCCACGTCTCGCTGGCGCGCCTGGACCTTTCCCAGGATGCCGAGCACGTCCTGGACGTGATGACCAACCTCGTGCGCGATCACGTACGCGTAGGCGAAATCGCCCCCTGTCCTGAACCTCCGCTGCATCTCCTCGAAAAACGAAGTGTCGAGGTAAACCTTCTTGTCCAGCGGGCAGTAGAAGGGCCCCATCGCGGATTGAGCGGTGCCGCAACCCGAGCGCGTTCCCCGCGTGTAGAGGACGAGCGGCGTGCTCGTGTACCGGCGGTTCGCCTGCGCGGGCAGAACCTCCGACCACACGACCTCCGTGTTCTTCAGGATGGCCGAGACGAACTGCCCGACCTGGTCCTGCGGCGGACCTTGCCGGCGGGTGGGCGCGGGTGCCTCGCGCTCATAGCCGGGGTTGCCCCCGCCCCGCATTGTCTCGGCGCCGGAGATAAGGATGCGGGGATCGATCCCGAGCGCCCATCCGACGAGTCCGAGGACGACCATCGTGCCGATGCCGAGGCCGCCGCCCGCGCGCCCGGTCGGGATGCTGAAGCCGCCGCCTCCGCCTCGACGATCCTCGATGTTCGAGGAGCTGCCGAAATCCTGCCAGCGCATGGTCGCAGACCCTCAGAGCACGTCCGGGCGAAATTCCCGTTGCACAGCGTTCAATTCGGCGCGGTGTTCCGCGGTTCCGTCGAATCGGGCCGCCATAGCCGCTCCCGGCCGCGAGGATGTGGCGGGGAGGAAGAGCTGACCGGGGCGTCCCGGACCGCGATCAACGCTTCCCGGAGCGTCAGGGCTGGCGCGCCTGGTCCGAGGCCGGCGCCGCTTCGAGCGCCCGCTTGAGGAGGCGCAGATCGCGCCAGGCAAAGCGCTTGTGCAGGGGCTGGCGCAACAGATAGGCCGGGTGGAGCATCGGCAGGACACGCAGGCGCAGATCACCGATCGTCTGGTCGAACCACCGCCCGCGCGTGCGAGTGATGCCCTCGGTCATGCCGAGCAGCGTTTGCGTGGACGGCGCCCCGACCGTGACCAGGAATTCGGGCGCCGCGAGCTCGATCTGTCGATGCGTGAACGGAAGGCAGATCGCCACCTCCTGCGGGGTCGGCGTGCGGTTGCCAGGGGGGCGCCACGGGACGATGTTGGCGATGTAGATCCCAGTTCGGTCGAGCTCGATCGCGGCCAGCATCCGGTCGAGGAGCTGGCCGGCGCGGCCGACGAAAGGCCGGCCGGTGCGATCCTCCTCGGCCCCGGGCGACTCGCCGAGCACCATCACGCGCGAGCCCGGGACGCCGTCCGCGAACACGAGCTGCCTGGCCGAGGCTTTCAGCGAGCAGCCGTCGAAGGCCGCCACGATGGCCTCGAGCTCGGCCAAGGTCCGGGCCTCTCCGGCTTGGGCGCGGGCATCCGCCGCGATGTCGTCGGGACGGGCGGTCGCCGCACGGGGAAGAGCGGCCGCCGCCCGCACAGGAACGCGGTTCGGCGCGGAGGATGCCGGCACGGGCGCCGGGCCTGGCGCGGGCAGCGGCTCCTCGGCTGAGGCTTGACCATCCTCGACGAAGCGGTCGTGCGGCTCCTCGTCCAGCGCGAGGTCGATCCCGGACGCGACGTGGAAGTCGAGGCAGGCGACGAGCGCGTCGTGATCGGCCGGGCCGGTCTGCATGCGGTCTTGTAGCCGAGCGCGCGCGGGTCACAAGCCGGAGCGGGCTCGCGCCAGCGCGGCTTGTCTCGGAGCCAAGCCGCCGCCATTGGTGGTTGGACGGGTGTCACGAGAGCCGCGCAGGAGGGAACATGCCGCAGGACATTCAGGATCTGCCCGCGCGGGAATCGATGGAATACGACGTCGTGATCGTGGGCGGGGGTCCGGCAGGGCTCGCAGCCGCGATCCGGCTGAAGCAACTCGCGTCCGAAACCGGCCAGGAGATCTCGGTCGTGCTGGTCGAGAAAGGCTCGGAGATCGGCGTCCACATCCTGTCGGGTGCGGTGATCGCTCCGATGGGGCTCGATCGGCTGCTTCCCGAGTGGCGCGCCGACCCCAATCGGCCGCTGAACACCGAGGTGACCCGGGACGAGTTCCTGTTCCTCGGTCCTGCGGGCGGCGTGAAGATCCCGGCGATCGGAATGCCCCGGCTCATGAGCAATCACGGCAATTTCATCGGCTCGCTCGGTGGAGTGGCGCGCTGGCTCGGACAGAAGGCGGAGGCGCTCGGCGTCGAGATCTATCCGGGCTTCCCGGCCGCCGAGATCCTGATTGAGGACGGCGCGGTCGTGGGCGTCGCAACGGGCGACATGGGCATCGGCCGTTCCGGGGAGCACAAGTCGGACTACACCCGCGGAATGGAGCTTCGCGGAAAGTACACGATCCTAGCTGAAGGCGCGCGCGGCAGCCTCACGAAGCAGATCATCGCTCAGTACGGTCTGAACAAGAACTCCGACCACCAGAAATACGGCCTCGGCATCAAGGAGGTCTGGCAGATCCAGCCTGAGAAGTTCCGGAAGGGCCTCGTGCAGCACACGATGGGCTGGCCCCTGCCGAACAAGGCCGGCGGAGGCTCGTGGCTCTACCATTACGACGACAACCTCGTCTCGGTCGGCTTCGTCGTTCACCTGAACTACGAAAACCCGACACTGTCGCCCTTCGACGAGTTCCAGCGTCTGAAGACGCATCCGATGATCCGGGACGTATTCGAGGGCGGCAAGCGGGTCGGCTACGGCGCGCGCGCGATTGTGGAGGGCGGCTGGCAATCGGTGCCCCGGGTTGTCTTCCCGGGAGGCTGTCTCGTCGGCGACTCGGCGGGCTTCGTAAACGTCCCGCGCATCAAGGGCTCGCACAACGCCGTCCTGTCCGGGATGCTTTGCGCAGAGCACATCGCGGAGGCGCTGCGGGCCGGCCGGGCGCACGACGAGGTCGCCGGTTACGAGGAATCTTGGCGCGGTTCGGAGATCGGCTACGATCTCCACCGCGTGCGGAACGTGAAGCCGCTCTGGTCCCGCTACGGCACGCTGGTCGGGATCGGGCTCGGGGGCATCGACATGTGGATGTCGGAGCTTCTCGGCACGTCGCTCTTCGGCACGCTCGCGCACGGCAAGGCCGATCACGAGACGCTGAAGCCGCTGGCCGAGGTGAAGCCGATCACCTACCCGCGACCGGACGGCGTGCTCACCTTTGACCGGCTGTCCTCCGTTTTCCTGTCGAACACCAACCATGAGGAGGACCAGCCGTCCCACCTCAAAGTCAAGGACATGGCGCTGCAGAAGCGCTCGGAGCACGACGTCTTCGGCGGCCCGTCCGCCCGCTATTGCCCGGCCGGCGTCTACGAGTGGCTGGACGAGGGGAGCGAACCGAAGTTCGTCATCAACGCGCCGAACTGCGTGCATTGCAAGACATGCGACATCAAGGATCCGAACCAGAACATCACCTGGGCCACCCCGGAGGGCGGGGGCGGTCCGAACTACGCGGGAATGTGAGGAAGGGGCGGTTCTGGAAGGTGAAGCGCGATATCGAGACCTCCACGTCAGGCATCCCGCGCGTGCGTCGGAGGGCGTTTGACGTGTCCGGGTGATCGAGCCGGCCGACAGCACCCGGCGACGGGTAGTGGGCGGTTTTGAAATCTGCCTGAGAAGGCGGCTAACGCCCGCTGGAGAAAAGATCGTCCTGCTCGGGAGAGGACAGAATAGCCATCGCCTTTTCATCTATGAGCTTCGCTTCGATACCCTTGATCCGGATGCATAAGACGCTGCGCATGTCGCCCGCGATGGCGGCTGGCGTCTCGGATCGGCTTTGGGAGATCGGTGATATCGTTGCCCTTGTCGAAGCGGCTGAGAGCGTTAAACCGGCGAAAGCGCGGGCCGTATAAGAAGCGGGATAAGCACAATGCATGACGGGGTTCAGCAACTCGCTAGACAGATGCTCGACAGCGGATTGACGTGCCTCAGCGAGCGCGAGCAGAGAGTTATACTTCTCATCGCGAGACGACAGCATGTGACCCGAGATGTTAATGGAGTCGTGGCGGAGAATCAATCGTTCGGGGAGCGCCTTGCTGACCGTGTGGCACAACTAGGCGGATCGTGGGGGTTCATACTACTCTTCACGGGTATGTTGGTCGCTTGGGTCGTCCTGAACACCGTTATCCTTGCCCGAGCCGGCGGCGGATTCGATCCATATCCCTACATCTTTCTCAACTTGATCCTTTCAATGGTCGCCGCTCTGCAAGCGCCCGTGATTCTCATGTCTCAAAATCGACAGGCCGCGCGGGATCGGCTGGCCGCGAGCTTGGACTACGAGATCAATCTCAAGGCGGAGGTCGAGATCATGGCGCTCCACGAAAAGCTTGATCGCATCCGCTCCGAGCACCTGGAAGGAGTGCTTAGGGAGCAGACCGGTAAGGTTGATGAATTGAGCAAGATCGTAAAAGCGGTGCTGATCGGGCTGCCCCGTCCACCGATCGGCTAAAGATTATTCAAAGCCACCCACTACCCGGCGACGCGGTGTCTTGCCGGGGTGGGTCGAAACGGCCATTCTGCAAATTGAGTCGGTCCTGAGCGTCGCGCGGAGCCGGGCGGTCGCTGAGACTGGAGTCGAGATGGTGGCCTTTTCTGGAATCCGGGCATGCGCGGGGCTGGGCCTCGTCGCGGCCGTACTTGGGCTTGGACTGCTGGCCGGGCCCGCGGAGGCTCGCCGATCGCAGGCGGCTCCGGTGGCGGCCAGCACCTCGCCCTATGCGTCGGCCGGGAGCCTCGAGGGCAACTACCTCGCGGCTTATATTGCGGGCGCGGCCCGGGACACGGCCGCGGCGGCCGTGTTCTATCGCGAGGCGCTGCGGGAGGATCCGAATAATCCGGAACTCCTGGAGCGCGCTTTCATTTCGCTGCTCGGCGACGGGGATTTCGACGGGGCGGTCCGGGCGGCCGAACGCCTGAGCGTTGGCGACCCCTCGAACGGCTTGGCTCAGCTCACGCTGGCGGTGCGGGCGTTCAAGGGACGCCAGTACCAGACTGTGCGCGCGATCCTTGGCCGCGGCGCCCGCGGGCGCGCGGCCGATCTGACCGCCACGCTCGTCTCCGCCTGGTCGTACGCCGGGTCGCGCGACGCCAAGCGGGCGCTCGACGCCGTCAACGGCCTCAAGGGCGAGCGCGGATTTGCGGTGTTCCGGGACTACCATGCCGGCCTGATCGCGGAGCTGGTCGGCAACCTGCCGGAAGCCGAGCGCCGCCTGAAAGCTGCGCACGACGCCGACAAGGGGACCTTGAGGATCGTCGACGCCTACGGCCGGCTGCTGGCGCGGCTCGGCCGATCGGACGACGCACTTGCAATCTACCGTGCCTACGATGCGGTCTCGCCGCGGCATCCCTTCATCCGCAATGCAATCGCGGCGCTCACGCAAGGCCGAACTTTGCCGGTCCTGGTCCAGACCGCGCAGGACGGCGCCGCTGAGGTTCTCTATGGGCTCGGCTCGGCGGGAACCCAGCAGGGCGACGAGCTCGCGTCCCTGATCTACCTCCGGCTTGCGCTCGCTCTGAACCCTGACCATTCACTCGCGATCGTCACCATGGCGGACGTCCACGAGCGGTTGAAGCAGACCGAGCAGGCGATCACGACGCTTCGGCGTGTTCCTAACGTCTCCCCGGTGAAATCGAGCGCCGACATTCAGATCGGCTTGAGCTTGGAGCAGCTCGGGCGGGGCGAGGAGGCACTGAAGCAGCTTGAGCGGGTGCGGGACGAGCGGCCCGGCGATCCGGACGCCCTCGTGGCGCTTGGAAACGTGCTGCGCTCCCGCAAACGATACGCCGAAGCAGCCGAGGTCTACGGCGAAGCGATCGACCGAACCCCCGAGACGGATTCCGGGCGCTGGCCGCTCTACTACTACCGCGGCACGACCTACGAGCGCGCCAAGGAATGGGACAAGGCGGAGCGCGACCTGAAGATGGCGCTGAGCCTCGTTCCGGACGCGCTTCCACTCGGGAAGTCGCAGGTGCTGAACTATCTTGGTTATTCCTGGGTCGATACGGGCAAGAACATCGACGAAGCCTTCAGGATGCTGAAGCGCGCCGTCGAGCTCAATCCCCGGGACGGCATGATCATCGACAGCCTCGGCTGGGCTTATTACCGTCTTGGGCAGTTCGACGAGGCCACGCGGGAGCTGGAAAAGGCGGCCGAGCTAAAGGCGGGCGATCCGGTCATCAACGACCACCTCGGCGATGCTTATTGGCAGGTCGGGCGTCGACTCGAGGCCCGGTTCCAATGGCAGCACGCTAAGGACTCGAACCCCGAGCCTGACGATCTGAGGAAGATCGAGGAAAAGCTCCAGGGCGGCCTGCCGGAAATCCCTAAACCCGCCGAGGCGCAGACGAACCCGACCGAGCAGATCCGCAGCGGCGGTTGAGCGGCTACTCCCTCCCGGCGGCAGCGGGGGGGAACCGGACCCTACTCGCGACCCGGGCGCGCGCCAAGATCAACCTCACTTTGCACGTGCTCGGACGGCGTGCGGACGGCTATCACGAGCTCGAGAGTCTCGTCGTTTTCGCGGGGGTCGCCGACCGTCTCACGTTGCGGCCAGCCGAAAGTCTCTCGCTGACCCTGGAGGGTCCAACCGCCGGGGCGGCAGGTCCTCCCGAGCGAAACCTCGTCATTCGGGCCGCGCAGGAGCTGGCGCAGCGTCGGCCGGGCCTCGCAACGGGCGCTTTCCACCTCCTCAAGCGATTGCCGGCCGCAGCCGGGATCGGGGGCGGCTCGGCGGACGCGGCCGCGGCGCTGCGGTTGCTCGCCCGGCTGAACGGGCTCCCCACCGACGATCCCGACCTCGTCGAGGCAGCCCGCGCGACCGGGGCCGACGTCCCGGTCTGCCTCGACCCGAGGGCCCGCATGATGCGGGGGGCGGGCGAGGAGGTCGGCCCGCCCCTCGCGCTGCCGCCGCTCTTCGCGGCGCTGGTCAACCCGGGAGTTGCCGTCCCGACCGCCGACGTGTTCCGGGCGCTCGGCCTCGGGCCGGGCGAGCGATCCGGCGTCGCTCCACGTACCCCTGGAGGGGGAGGGTGGCCGGCGAAGTCGGCCGGGTGGGGGGAACCCGCTTCCGAGTGCGACACCACCCAGCTTCTGGCCGCCCTCGCCGGCGCCCGCAACGATCTCGAGCCGCCGGCCCTCGCGCTCGCCCCCGTCATCGCGGCCGCGCTCTCACGCCTGCGGGCCACCGGCGACTGCCGCCTCGCCCGCATGTCCGGCTCGGGCGCGACGGTGTTCGGCCTCTACGACGAGTGCCGCGCTGCCGCCCAGGCCGCGAAGCTCATCCGCACCGCCGAGCCCGGCTGGTGGGTGAAGGCGACCGTGCTTCGCTGAAGCGTTCGGCTTCTCAGTTGAAGGCGTCGACGATCTTGCCGTTCTTGTCGACAATGCAGGTCAGCTTCGAGTCCCGTACCTCGAAGGCGCCGAAGCTCGGGTAGGTCACCCGCATATGGACGCGAGCCGCGAACTGGCCGCCCGGCCTGCGCCGCTGCGGTCCGGCGGAGACGGCCTCGACCTCCTTGGCGCCGATCTTCGAGGCCTCGCTGAGCACCACGGCCCGGCAAGGCTCGACCGTCCGGTTCCGGCCGGGGGCTGGCCGAAGCGGCACCCCGAGGGAGGCGAGCGTCTCCTTCGTGCCGCGGACGTAGCCCGTGTCCGGAACCCAGACCAGGATCATGTCTTCACCTCTGGCGGCCGACAGCGGAGACGACGGAGAGAGTTGCCAATGCTTCTGCCACGTCGCCGCCGAGCTGATTTGGGCCGCGACAAGCTTCGCGTTGTGGTCACGGACCGCACTCGTCTGAACGCATCCTCCCGCCGTCAAAGCGATGGCGAACATTGCCGGGGAAAGAAGCCCTCTCATGATCATGATCCTTTTGGCTCTGGCGCTGCCCGGATGGGGGCGGCGGACGCTGCCGCTAGCGGGTGCTCGGCCGGAGCGCTTCCGGCAGGACGAAGGGGCGCGGTGAGACAAGCTCCGTCGGCTTCTCCGATCGCGTGCGGCGGCGGACGGTCGAGCCGGTCACCTCGGGTTCGGCGACCCTGACGCTTTCGCGCGGCCGGGCTCTCTGCGCCCATCTACGCTGGACGTCGGGTCGATATGGCCGCGTGGTCCGGGCGGTCCGTGAGCCGACGAGCGGAGGCGGATTGAAACGCTGTCGCCCGGCGGGCGAATGTCGGGCGAGGGGTTTCACGACATCCGCGTCCGCGAGCGGCCTCGGGTCGTCTAGCACGGGTTGTCCGGAGGCCGGGGCTGATGGCTCCTTCTGGCGCACGGGCTCGGGCGAGGGCGCATCCACGAACGGCATCCGCTCATTGAGCACGGGTTGTTCAGGCGCGGCGCTTCGTGGCTCTTCCTGGCGTACAGGTTCGGGCGGAGGCGCTTCCACGACATCCTGCGCGGCCGGTGGGGGCAGAACCTCAGGCACCGCGTTCGCGGCGGCGATGGCATTCAGTCGCGGTGCTTCAAGGGCGACCGGTGCTGGCATAGTCGGGACATCGATGATCGGCATCTCGGCACCGACGGCAGGCATTCGTACAGTTCCGCCGAGCTTCGGCTCCACGGGGATCGGCGGCCCTGCCAGGGAGGGGCCGACCGAGACCGGCTCGGGCGCTCGCAGCCCGTCAGGCTCGACTGCTGCGACCCCGGCGTCCGAGGGAGTTGCTCGCTCGGCCAACGCGGGCGAGTGACGTGCTTGCGTGCCGACGGGCTGCTCCTGTGGAGCGATCGGCGCCTCAACGCTTCCCAGGGCAAGCCACGCCCCGACGGAAACTCCGCTCGCCAATGCGCAGGCTAAAATCAGGGTTGGCGTAGACCAAAGCCGCAGGCTGAGTCGCCTACCGACCACGAGCGGCCTGGGAGAGAGGTCGAAGGGCTTCGCGGGCGCCCGACGACGCTCACGCCACGGCGAACCCCCTCTTTCGAGCCAACCCGTCCGAGGGAGAGCCGCTTGAACTTTTACGGCCAATTCTCACGCCTACTCTACTCTGACCAACCAACGCGCAATCGCCAAGCAGCGTCTGCAGCACCAAGTGTCGCAGCCTGCACTCTCACGCAATGGTCAGCGTACAGCGCGGTTGCAAATCAATGCGCGCGGCCGATGCAAAACTCGACAGCGTCGAGCAGCGCGCTTTTCATCTCACTCCTCGGGAACAAAGCCAGCGCGTCACACGCCATCTTGCCGTAATGCCGGGCACGCTCGACCGTATCCTCCAGCGCGCGGTGACGGCGAAGAATGACGAGCGCCCGCTCGACATCGACGTCCCCGATCTCGCCTCGCTCCAGCGTGCGGCGCCAGAAGGCGCGCTCGCCCTCGTCGCCGCGCCGGAAGGAGAGCACGATCGGCAGCGTGATCTTGCCCTCGCGGAAGTCGTCGCCGACGTTCTTGCCGAGCGCGGATGCGGTGCCGCCGTAATCCAGCGCGTCGTCGACGAGCTGGAACGCGATGCCGAGATTCATGCCGTAGGAGCGGCAGGCGGCCTGCTCCGCCTTGGGGCGTCCCGCGATCACCGGCCCGACCTCGCAGGCGGCCGCGAACAGCTCGGCCGTCTTGCCCCGGATCACCGACAGATACTCGTCCTCGTTCGTCTCCACGTTCTTGGCAACCGAGAGCTGCAGCACCTCGCCCTCGGCGATCAGCGAGGCGGCGGAGGACAAAATCGCGAGCGCCGGCAGGGAGCCGACCTCGACCATCATCTTGAAAGCCTGCCCGAGCAGGAAGTCGCCGACCAGGACGCTGGCCTCATTGCCCCATTTGAGCCGTGCCGCGATCTTGCCGCGCCGCATGGTCGAGGCGTCGACGACGTCGTCGTGCAGGAGCGTCGCGGTGTGCATGAACTCGACCGCGGCGGCCAGGCTGACATGGCCCTCGCCCTCGTAGCCCGCGAGGCAGGCGGTCGCGAGCGTCAGCATCGGCCTGAGCCGCTTCCCGCCGGACGAGATGAGGTGGTTTGCGACCTCCGGGATCATGGTCACCCGCGAACCGGTGCGTGACAGGATGAGGCGGTTGACCCGCTCCATGTCGCCGCCCACGAGCCGGCCGAGATCGTCTAGGCTCGCCCCGGCCTCCGGTCCCCTGTCCTCGAACGGCAACACAACGCCCACCGTTCAACCCCCGTTGCCGCATCGCCGCTCCGGCCCGATGATGCCCTGTCGCACGCCACCCTGGGCGTCGCAACGCGCGGCTTGCCGCAAGAGGGCCGACCCGCGATGCTCGAGCTGATCCGGACAAACGACGTAGTGCTGATCGACGTGGTCAAGAGCTTGCTCGAGAGCGAGCGCATCCCGGTCTTCGTGGCGGACAGCCACATCAGCGTACTGGAGGGCTCGATCGGGGCATTCCCGCGCCGGCTCCTGGTCGCGGCGGACTGGGCGGATCGGGCGCGCCGGCTCGTGGTCGAAGCCGGGCTCGGGGCCGAGCTGCGTGACGCTTGAGGCGGAGCGCGAAGGTCCGTTTACGGAGGACACGCTTCTCGACGGGCGCGTGAGGCTGAGGCAGCCGCGCCGCGGTCACCGAGCCGGTACGGATGCCGTGCTCCTTGCCGGGCTCGCCGATGTCCGGGAGGGCGACCGCGTGGTCGATCTTGGGTCCGCGAGCGGCGCGGTCGGGCTGATGATCGCGGCCCGGGTCCGCCTCGGTCGGCTCACCCTCGTTGAGCGCGATCCCGACCTCGTCGCGCTCGCCCGCGAGAACATCGCCCTGAACGGTTGCGAAGCCTTCGCCGGCGCGGTCAGGGCGGACGCCTTCACGTCCGAGCTGGACACTCTCGCGGGTGAAGCGGATCTCGTCGTCACGAACCCGCCCTTCTTCGACGACGCCGGGCCTTCGTCGCCCGATCCCCGGCGGCGGGCCGCGCATGTGATGCAAGGCGGGACGTTGTCGGACTGGTTGGTGGCGGCCGCCAGGATGCTGGGGCCTCGTGGGCGGCTCTGCCTCATCCACCGGGCAGACGAGGCGGCGGCCTGCCTCTCATCCCTTCTCTTCGGCTCGGCCGCGATCGTGCCCATCTATCCGCGGATTGAAGCTGACGCGTCCCGGATCGTGGTGTCGGCCGTGCGGGGCGGCCGCTCACCCCTCCGCATCCTCCCGGCTCTCGTGCTGCACGGCCCGGACGGTCGGTTCACGGCGGAGGCGGCCCTGCTGCACGGCAGCGGCGCGAGGGCCAAGGAAAAGGGCGCCGCGGCGCCCTGAAAAACAGTCTGGCCGAGGGGCGGTCACCCAGCCGCCCGTGTTGCCTCAGTTCGCGTTCTGCGCCGTCGTGGTCGGGCAACTCGCCCGGGCGCCCTCGCCGTAGCCGGCATAGACGACCTTGACCTTGCGGGCGCAGGCCGGGACATGCACGATGCGCTCGGCTGCGGCTTGGCCGACCTCGGCCTTCTCGGCAGGCGTCGCGACGGCGACGATCTTGGCCGGCTCGGCGCGCCTCTGCACCTTGATGTCGCGCGCCTCGGCGGCGACGAAACCGAAGGTCAGGAGCCCGGCAGTGGTGGCGATCGCGAGGACTTCCTTAAACCGCAGCATCGTCGTTCTCCGTCGTGGTCGACTTGCCCCGAGACTTGGGAACGTCGACACTGGATGGCTCTTCGTGCAATCGCACGTCGATATTTAAGCTTCGCCGTACGAATGCCCCGAAAAGAGGAATGTTCCCGGCCCGCAGCGAATTGTGGTGAATTTCGGGTTTTCGAGTGTCCGCCTTCGTCCTTGACAGGGAGGTGGTCGCACCTAGGGTGCGGCCGATGCTTTCGACCCGACCGGATGCAGGCGCGCCGCCGCACCTTTCCCCCGAGCGCTCCTTCCAAGGGTTGATCCTGACGCTCCAGCGTGTCTGGGCCGAGCAGGGCTGCGTGATCCTTCAGCCCTACGACATGGAGGTCGGGGCGGGCACCTTCCATCCGGCGACCACGCTTCGGGCGCTCGGGCCGAAGCCCTGGCGGGCGGCGTATGTCCAGCCCTCGCGACGGCCCAAGGACGGCCGCTACGGCGCAAACCCCAACCGCCTGCAGCACTACTACCAGTTCCAGGTCATCCTGAAGCCGAACCCGCCGAACCTGCAGGATCTCTACCTCGCCTCGCTGGCCGCGATCGGAATCGACACGCAGCTGCACGACATCCGGTTCGTCGAGGACGATTGGGAAAGCCCGACCTTGGGCGCCTGGGGGCTCGGCTGGGAATGCTGGTGCGACGGCATGGAGGTGTCGCAGTTCACCTATTTTCAGCAGGTCGCCGGGTTCGAATGCGCGCCCGTTTCCGGCGAGCTGACCTATGGTCTCGAGCGCCTCGCCATGTATGTGCAGGGCGTCGAGAACGTCTACGACCTGAACTTCAACGGCCTCGACGGCCCCGAGCGGGTCACCTACGGGGACGTCTTCCTGCAGGCCGAGCAGGAGTATTCGCGCCACAATTTCGAGCATGCCGACACGGAGATGCTGTTCCGCCAGTTCCGGGACGCCGAGGCCGCGTGCCGCGCCTACCTGGCGGCCGGAGGGACGGGTGAGCGCCACACGATGGCGCTGCCGGCCTACGACCAGTGCATCAAGGCGAGCCACGTCTTCAATCTGCTCGACGCGCGCGGCGTCATCTCGGTGACGGAGCGCCAGAGCTATATCGGGCGGGTGCGCGATCTCGCCCGCGCCTGCGGGGCGGCGTGGCTTCGGACCGAGGGTGGCGGCGCGGGTGGCCCGGCGGCGGACAGGATGGCCGCATGAAGCCCGGCTCCATCCGCAATATCCGGGTCTCCATCACCAGGGTCTCGTACGACCTCGTCTGCAACGCCACGAACGATACCGGGGTCGCGAAGCTCACCGGCACCGGCACCCTCGTCGAGACGGGCGAGGATCTCGGCGCCGTCGACCTGACCTTCTGGGGCTCGACCACGGCGCAGCTCCGGATGCGGGCCAAAAACTGGCCGGACAGGTTCGACGCTATCTCGGGCGATTATTTCGGCGTCTCCAGCGCCGGGGAGGGTCGCTTCGACGTGTTTCTGGCTGCCGACCGCTTCTTCCGCCTCCTTGATCTGGCCCACGGTTCCCGGCGCGCGATGATCCGGCTCTCCTGCGACGTGTCGTCGGACGGTCAGCTCGATCTCGTGCGGGAGATGGAGATTTCCGCCAGCCGGGGATAGGCGAGGCGGTTTCCGCCACGTTGCGGATCGCCTAAGAGCAAGCCGGCTCCTTACGCTGAGGAGCGAGCCGAAGGCGAGCCTCGAAGCACGCACCCGGTCGACCGGGGGCACGCATACGGTCTCGCAACCTCTGGAGCCCTCCTTCGAGGTCCGCTGCGCGGCTCCTCAGGATGAGGGCGTCATACCCAAGCCATTGGACACGATGCCCGACCTCCTCCTCGAGCTCTTGTCGGAAGAGATCCCCGCCCGCATGCAGGGTCGGGCCGCCGACGACCTGCGCCGGCTCGTCACGGACGCCCTCGTGGCCCAGGGACTCCTCTACGAGGGCGCCCAAGCCTACGCGACGCCCCGCCGGCTCGCGCTGCACGTCGTCGGCCTGCCCGCCAGCGGCAAGGACGTGCGCGAGGAGAGGCGCGGGCCCCGTGTCGGCGCGGCGGACGCGGCCGTGGTGGGCTTCCTGAAGAGCGTCGGGCTCGCCTCCGCCGATCAGCTCCGCGTCGTGTCCGATCCGAAGAAGGGCGATTCCTACGTCGCCGTCGTCGAGCGCCCCGGCCGGCCGACGCCGGAGGTCCTCTCCGAGCTCCTGCCCGACATCATCCGCGCCTTTCCCTGGCCGAAATCCATGCGCTGGGGTGCAGCCTCGGGCCAGCCCGGGTCGCTCCGCTGGGTGCGGCCGCTGCAATCGATCCTGTGCACCTTCGGGTCGGACACGGAGGCGCCCGAGATCGTGCCGGTCGAGGTGGACGGGATCGTCTCGGGCGACGCGACGCGGGGCCACCGCTTCATGGCGCCTGGGCCGATCCGCGTCCGGCGCTTCGACGATTATGCGGCGGCGCTCGCGGCCGCCAAGGTCGTGCTCGACGCCGAGCGCCGCCGCGACGTCATCCGGCACGACGCGCGCGACCTCGCCTTCGCGCAGGGGCTCGAGGTCGTCGAGGACGAGGCGCTGCTCGACGAGGTGGCCGGCCTCGTGGAGTGGCCGGTCGCGCTGATGGGCTCCTTCGACGAGAGCTTCCTCGACATCCCGCCGGAGGTGATCCGCGCGACCATCCGGGCGAACCAGAAATGCTTCGTGCTGCGTGCTTCGAGACGCGCCTCCGGCGCTCCTCAGCATGACGCCGTAGCTGGCGTCCAGAACGAGCGTCATCCTGAGGAGGCGCGGAGCGCCGTCTCGAAGGACCCTCTCTCGAACCGCTTCATCCTCGTCGCCAACATCGAGGCCTCCGACGACGGCGCCGCGATCGTGGCCGGCAACGAGCGCGTGGTGCGGGCCCGGCTCTCTGACGCCAAGTTCTTCTGGGACACGGACCGGAAGACCCGGCTGGAGGACCGCCTCGACAAGCTCCGGTCGATCGTCTTCCACGAGAAGCTCGGCACGCAATACGAGCGGGTGGATCGCATCGCGGCGCTCGCCCGCGAGCTCGCCCCGAATGTCGGCGCGGACCCGGACCTCGCCGAGCGCGCCGCGCGGCTCGCCAAGGCCGACCTCACGACCGAGATGGTCGGCGAGTTTCCGGAGCTGCAGGGTCTGATGGGCCGCTACTACGCGGCCGCGCAAGGCGAGCACCCGTCGGTGGCCGCCGCGATCGAGGAGCATTACCGCCCGCTCGGCCCATCGGACCGCGCGCCGACCGACCCGGTCTCGGTGGCTGTGGCGCTCGCCGACAAGCTCGACACGCTGGTCGGGTTCTGGGCGATCGACGAGAAGCCGACCGGGTCGAAGGACCCGTACGCGCTCCGGCGAGCGGCGCTGGGGGTGATCCGGCTGGTGCTGGAGAACGGGCTGAGACTGGCTTTCAATCGAACACTCTGCCACCTGGTTGAAGAAATTTGGGGCAGATTAGTCACGGATATGACGTTTGCCTCGTATGATGGAGCGATCCACGCGCTGTATGAGGCAGGAAAAGAGCTTGATGCCGGTGCGCTCACAAGTAGTGTTTCGGAGAATTTGCCATCGTATTCGGATGCAGAGAGCGTTGCTGAACGTGCTGAGATAGTCTCGTCTCTTCAGGCCTTCTTCCACGACCGCCTGAAGGTCTATCTCCGCGAGCGCGGGGCGCGGCACGACCTGATCGACGCGGTCCTGAACGCCGGGGCGGACCACCTCTCCCCACCGGGGAGAGGTCGGCCCGAAGGGCCGAGTGAGGGGTTTCCGAGCGCTCCTGAGAGCGTTGTTCCCCCTCACCCCGACCCCTCCCCACAAGGGGGAGGGGAGCGCGCCGTTGGCGGGTCGGCCAACGACGACCTCCTGCTGGTGGTGCGTCGGGTCGAGGCGCTCGGGCGCCTCCTAGACACGGAGGATGGCCGGAACCTGCTCGCCGCCACCAAGCGGGCCGCCAACATCCTGCGGATTGAGGAGAAGAAGGACGGGCGCTCCTTTGAGGCGGCGCCTGATCTCGCCGGGCTGGTCGAGCCGGAGGAGAGGGCGCTGGCCGCCGCGCTCGCCCGCGCCTCCGCCGCCGCCGCCGAGGCGATCGGCTGCGAGGATTTCGAGGGCGCCATGCTGGCCTTGTCCGGGCTGCGCCCGACCGTCGACGCCTTCTTCGAGCGGGTCACGGTCAATGCCGAGGATCCGGCGCTTCGCGTGAACCGCCTCAAGCTGCTCGCCGCTCTGCGGCGGGCGACGCTGGACGTCGCGGACTTCTCGAAGATCGAGGGATAGGCTGGCGACAGGCAGGAACGGCCGAAGCCCGCTTGACAGACTAGGAATAAAGAGGCGATATCGTAGTTGACGTACCCGATTGAGTTCAGCGTTGGTTCACCGCCCGCCTCGTACCCAAGGCTTCGGACGGGCAGCGGGCGGCGAATGTTCTCAGGTCTCAAAGCATGGGCGCGAGCGATTAAGCTCGACGTGGTCGCGCTATGGATCGCCGCTCGCGATCCACGTGTCCCCTGGTACGCGAAGGCCGTTGCCGGCTGCGTGGCGGCTTACGCGCTCAGTCCAATAGACCTCATTCCAGACTTCATCCCGGTGCTCGGCTATCTCGACGACATCATCATCGTGCCGCTCGGCATCCTGCTTGCGGTGAAGCTCATTCCCGATCCGCTTATGCGGGAGTTCCGAACCGAGGCTCTGCGTCGGGAGCGGCCCGCAAGCCGCGTTGGGATTGCGTTGGTTGTCGTCGGCTGGTTTGCAGCCGCCGCGTTCCTCTTGTGGCTGTTCTGGCCGGGCGGCGCTACCTAGGCGGCGTACCAGCTAAGCCTTGTTGGCCTTCGCTGTCGGCACCTTGGGCGGCACGATCTTGCCGAACGCCGCGTCGAGCGCTTGCCCGTCGTCGCACCCAAGCTCTCGCGCTGTCTCCTCGAAGCGGCGGCGCTGTTCGGCCGGGGTCATCTTTGCGGGCTTGGGCTTGGAGGGCCTGGTCTGACGGGGCGAAGGGGTCGTAGCCATCAGTGCGGCCGTCCTGAAGTTGGAGGCATCGCTGCGAGGTGTGCTCCGGTCACGATGTCAGGCTGCGGGTGTGCGGGCTTCTCTCTTTTGAGGCCGCAAACGTTGGAAATAATGCCAGAGCGGCTTTCAGGCGGAAACCAACGTTCGAAGCCGAGCAACGGAACGCACTTTGCCTCCCACGAGCTACCCTTGCCGGCGTCGAAGGTGTGGAACACAATGTCGTCGCAACCGGCAGAATCTCGTAGGAAGAGGCATGTCGCGAGATGGATGGCATCTCCCAGTCCAACTACGCGGACTTTGCTTGGCTCTATATTCGGGTCGCCGGGGTTAGTAGGTATCTGATCACGTATTTGACCCGCCATCCGCATAATGTTTGGGTTTGGATCGAAGAGATAACAAGCGGCCCCGAGGTCGTCGAAGAATTTTGTGACCGATCCCCATCGCGTTTCGCGCAAGAAACGCGGCCTTAGCTCCGAAAAAACAATAGTAGACACGTGAACTTGAAGCTGCTGAAGTTTCGCTTCGGCCACGAACTGTTCAATGTCAGCCACATGTTCTTCCGGGCTACGGAGAATATACCGGTAAAATACACACGTATCCCAGTAGAGGTTCTTTGGCCTAGCCATCAGTAGTCGCCCTCCCATGCTTCGGGAGGAAACGGTTGAAACGCCCCTGTCCATTTCGACAGATCGGCCGAACCGTCCACCGCGTCCACTGTGTCAACTTCAATCCGGCGAGGCAGCCCTCTCCGTCCATCGTAGATAGCACGTCCGTATATCCTGACGCGCCGGTCGAGGTTTTTGCGAATATCTTCAATGTGACCTGATCGGCAAACGCAGTCGATTTGCGAAGAACCGGCGCTAAGAACAAGCTTTATCTGTGGCAGGGCTCCCCGGAGGTCCACCTCTTTGATTACGCCGTCGAACGATCCATGCGCGGCACCCTTGAACCATTGGTCTGTCACTATTGGAGGCGCAAGAACGCGCATATCTGGATTTACGACTGCCCTTGCGCGCTCAGTCAGAAAGGGATCAACGCGGAAAACGGCATCATCGGAAGTCCAAATCTCGGAATAACCGCTCTTGCCGAACTTGGCTACATTCGAGGCGCACTTACCGTATTGCAGAGCGCGCTGCGTTTCGCCTACGAGGATCGCTGAAACACATTCAGCGAACGCATCAATGCCCGATTTATCCCCAAAGATCGGCGGCGAAATGTCATCTATTGGCCTCTCGACGAGCACCGCCGTCGGTGTCGAAGAGTGGAGCTTGGCGATCTTGTACTCGTGCCGCGCGCGGTTTCCGTTTACGGCCTTGTCGGCGGCCTTGAGGGCGCGCACGAGCGTCGCTAGCTGCTTCGCGAAGGCGGCAGCCGGCACTTCGTCGCTGTTCTGGTCGGGGCCGTGTACGCGAAGGCGTAGCTGGCCGGACCGAAGAGGTTCCATCGTCGTGCCGCGCCCCGGTGGCTCATTCTGACATAGGCGCGGCGGATCAGGAAATCAGGCCAAGCGGTACGTCAGCCGCTTCCCCTTGATCCCCTCAAGCGCGCGTTCGGCCCGCATCGTGTCGTTTACGCCGAGCGCCACCCGCTGGTTGTAGCGAAAGTCGAACTCGGCAAGGTAGCGGTGCAGGTGCTTCTCAGCGCAGTGCTGATAGACGCCCTTCATGCCGCGCTTGAACACGCTATAGTAGCCCTCAAGAGTGTTTGTGTGGGCCTGCCCTACGACGTACTCGCCGGCGTGATGGTTGACGAGCTGATGGTCGGCTACCGGGAAGCCCTTCTTGCGGTAGTAGGGGGCGGTATCCGTCATCAGGGTCGCCTCGCGGGACACGTTGGCCGCGATGATCGTCTCGACCTCCTTGCGGGTGACGTTCTCGACCACGACGGAGCGAAGCTCGCCGCCGCGCTCGACGAGGCTGTGGACCTTCATCTTGTGACGGAAGCCGCCGCCGCCCTTCACGACGCCTTTCTTAGTTCCGATGAACGTCTCGTCACTCTCGACGATCCCGCCGCCGGTCCCCATCGGCACGGCGAGCGCACCGGACCGCATGGCCTCGCGGATGCGATGCGACATGAACCAGGCCGTGTTGAGCTGGACGCCGAGCACGCGAGAAAGCTGATTGGAGCTGATGCCCTTCTTGCCCGAGCACATGAAGTGCATGGCCTGGAGCCACAGGTACATCGGGACCTTGCTGTCCTCGAAAATGGTCCCGACCTTCACCGTGAAGGGCTTGCGGCAGGCGTAGCACTTATAGGTGCCGATGCGGGTGGACTTGCCGGCGAGCTTCCCGAGACGGGCCGTCTCGCCGCACTTCGGGCACACCGGACCCTGCGGCCACACCCGCTTCTCGACGTAAGCGTAGGCGGCTTCTTCGTTGTGAAAGTGCTTGGCGCTGAGAACCGGCTTGGCCATGGCTAACCCCTTATGAGATCGACCATACCACGTCGGTTGGGTACGTCAACTACGATATCGCCAATAAAGAGATAAAGCCGCTTCGTCCTCACCCGGGAGGGGCGTGCGCGCAACGTGGCTCATGCGGGTGGGGAACGGTGGTCTTGGGTGATCCGGCGTCACGTACCGGGTTCCGAGGCGGCCTAAAGCGGCAATCCCGGCCGGGATAGACCACCGGCCACTGGGCGAGGTCCTGCGAGGGACACGAGCCCGCAGCGGGGGACAGCAAGGTTCTCCTCCGGGGGTTCGCCGCCATAGGGCCTCCAACACCGTGCGCGGGAGGTTGGGGCGCGTCGCCCGACGGTTCCGACACTCTTTCAGGCCTTCCGACCCGCCGTCGGAGCGGAGGCCGCCCGACCTCCCGCGCCACCCTCGCGTCTTCCGGACCGCGAGGCGGCATCGGCATGCCCGCTCTATTCGGCGGCGAGCTTCGTCCCGCGGCCGAGCGCCATCTCGGCCCGGGTCTTCGGCTTGCCGCGTCTTTTCAGGTCGTCGAGGTCGGCGCGCTCGCGCGGGCCGTTCCTCAGGATCTGGTCGAGCCCCGGCCCGTATTGCGGCGGGCAGGCGATGCCGGGCGCGCCGTACCAGGCGGCCGCCCGCATGGTGAAGGACGGGTCCATGAGGTGGGGCCGCCCGAGCGCCACGAGGTCGGCCCGGCCGGCCGCCAGGATGGTGTTGATCTGGTCGGCATCCGTGATGTTGCCGACGCACATCGTGGCGACCTTGGCCTCGTTGCGGATCTGGTCGGAGAACGGCGTCTGGAACATGCGGCCGTAGATCGGCCGCGCGCCCTCGACCGTCTGCCCGGTCGAGACGTCGACGAGGTCCACGCCCGCCTCTGCGAAAGCCTGGGCGATGACGACAGCGTCGTCCGGCGTGAGCCCGCCCTCCGCCCAGTCGGTCGCGGAGAGCCGGACCGACATCGGCTTCGAGGGCGGCCATGCGTCCCGCATCGCGGCGAACACCTCCAGCGGGTAGCGCATCCGGTTCTCGAGCGAGCCGCCATACGGGTCGCTGCGCCGGTTCGTCAGCGGCGACAGGAAGCTCGCCAGGAGGTAGCCGTGCGCGCAGTGCAGTTCCAGCATGTCGAACCCGACCCGCCGGCCGCGCTCGGTCGCGGCCACGAACTCCCCCTTGACCCGGTCCATGTCGGCCCGGCTCATCTCGCGCGGCTCTCGGCTGTCCGGGGAGTAGGGGAGGGGAGACGCCGAGACGACCTCCCATCCGCCTTCGGCCAACGGCCGGTCCATCCCGTCCCACATCAGCTTCGTCGCGCCCTTGCGGCCGGCATGGCCGAGCTGGAGGCAGATCTTGGCGGCGGAATTCGCGTGCACGAACTCGACAATCCGGCGCCAGGCCGCCTCCTGCTCGTCGCTCCAGAGCCCGGTGCAGCCCGGCGTGATGCGGGCATCCGGCCCGACGCAGGTCATCTCCGTGAACAGGAGGCCCGCCCCGCCGACCGCGCGCGCGCCGTAATGGACGAGGTGCCAGTCGGTCGGCATGCCGTCCACGGCCGAATACATGCACATGGGCGACACGACCGCCCGGTTCGCGAGCACCATGTCGCGCAGCCGGAAGGGCTGGAACATCGGGACCGTCGGGCGCTCGACATCGGCGTCGAGTCCCGACGCCCGGACGCCCTCGGCGAAGCGCCGGTCCACCTTGTCGACGAACTCGGGCGCGCGCAGCCGCAGGTTGTCGTAGGTGATGGCCTTGGCGCGGGTCATCACCCCGAACGCGAACTGGACCGGGTCGAAGTCCCAGAACCGGTCGACATGCTCGAACCAGACGAGCGATACGTCGGCGGCGTGCTGGATCTTCTCGACCTCCTCGCGCCGTCCGGTCTCGTAGGCCGCGAGTGCGGCCGGTACCGTGGGATGGCGAACCAGCGCCTCGTAGAGCGCGATCGCGTCCTCCATGGCGAGCTTGGTCCCGGACCCGATCGAGAAATGGGCCGTCGCCTTGGCGTCGCCGACGAGGACGATGTTGTCCTTCACCCAGCGCTTGTTCCGGATCATCGGGAAGGAGCGCCAGATCGACCGGTTGGTCAGGATCGGATGACCCTGCAGGAAGGAGCCGAAGATCCGTTCCATCAGCCGAGCGGATTGCTCCTCGTCCATGCGGCCGAGGCCGGCGCGGTCGAAGGTGGCGGGGTCGGTCTCGAAGATCCAGGTCGAGCGGCCGGGCTCGTACTGATAGGCGTGTGCGATGAAGGGGCCCCACTCCGTCCGCTCGAACAGGAAGGTGAAGGCGTCGAGGGGGCGCGTCGATCCCATCCAGGCGAAGCGGTTCGGCCGGAGATCGGTCTCGGGCTCGAAATGGGCGGCGTGCAGCTGTCGGAAAACGCTATTGACGCCGTCCGCCGCGACAACGAGATCGCAATCGGCAAATCGGCTCTCGTCCTTGATCTCGACGGAGTATTCGAGCTCGACCCCAAGCTCCCGCGCTCGCTCTTGCAGGATCGACAAGAGTGCGTCCCGCGAGCAGCCGCAGAAGCCGTTGCCGCCGACACGATGGACGTCGCCACCGAAATGGATCGCGAGGTCGTCCCAATAGGCGAAGCGTCGGGTGATAGCGTCGTAGCTTGGAGCGTCGAACCGCTCGAATGTATCGAGAGTGGCGTCCGAGAACACGACGCCGAACCCGAACGTATCCTCGGCCCGGTTGCGCTCGTAGACCGTGATGTCGGCCTCGGGACGCGCCTTCTTCACCAGGATCGACAGATACAGCCCGGCCGGGCCGCCCCCGACCACTCCGATCTTCATCGGCCGACCTCTGCCTTCAGCCGCCCGGACATCGTCCCTCGACGAGCTTCGTCGCGGAGACCGACGGGACATGAAAAAGCCGGGCTGCTGATGCGGCCCGGCGAGATGTACAACCCTAGAGCTGGATCCGCGGGGAGCTCAGCTGCCGGCGGAGCGCTTGGTCGCGTCCGCGGCCTGATTGGTGGCGCGCGCAAATGCCGCGCTGGCCTGATCCGCGGCGGACCGGGTGGCCGCTGCGGCCTCGCTCGCGGCGCTGGCAGCTTGGGTCGTAGCCGAGCGCGCGGCCGATTGCGCAATCTCGCCGAGCTCCTTCAGCTGAGACTGCATCGCTGCGAATTGCGTACGGGCGAAATCAGCCTGAATCTTCATTGCGTCCTGGATGTCCGTCGCACGCACCAGACGCTGTGCATGATCGAACGCTGCCGAGATGTTCTGCTCGGCGTAGGAGAGCGTCTTCTTGGTAGCGTCGGACGCGCTCGACTGCATGGTGCTGCTAGATCCCTGAAAGGTGTCGACCGCCTTGTGCGCCGCTCCTAGGAATCCGTCGAACGCCTTGCGGGCCTGATCGACGCTCTTCTCGGCGAAATCCCTCATTTCGACCGGAACTTCATACTTCACACCTTGACTATCCACCACGACGCCCTCCATGCTTCCCTTTTTGTGCAGTGCACCATATCCGATGCGCGGTTATGAAGCAATACCCCAGCTCGGGATTAACGTTATCAGCCGGTAAAGAGGTCCGCCGCAATGCAGGCCTCGCTTTCACCGAGCGGATTTGCTTTCTGCAAGCCTCGTAAGCGAGGGGTCTGGGTGGCGTATCCGGCCGGCGAAGGAGCGAAGCTGATCGCGAGCCTGGCGGAGGAGCCCGGGATCACCCGGCTCGTCGGGCCAGGATCGGTTGTGCTCGTCTGGAGCCTGGACGGCATGCGGCTTCTCTGGGCATCGGACAATGCAGGCCCGTGGGCGCGAGGAAACGCCGAACTCGACGTCGTTCGGATCGCCGGCGGGGCAACCGCAGCTCGCTTGCGGGAACTCGGAGCCGGGCTTTCGCCCCGCACCGGCTATCGGCTGGAGCGGCTGAGGCTCGGTATCGGCAGCCTCGAACGTCCCGCGACCTATGCGTGTCGCATCGTTCCGTTCGGCGATGGCGAGGCGCTGATGATGACGCCGCTCGGCGCCTGGACGGCCGAGCCTGTCGCCGGCATCACGGGACTGCCCTCCGGCGCGCACCCGGTCGAGACGTCTCGAGACAATCCCTCGTCGGCCGGTCCGCAAGAACGGCGCGGTCACCGTTTCACGTGGCAAACCGATTCCGAGCACCGCTTCGTTGCCGTGTCGCCTGAGCTGGCAGAGGGGGTCGGCTCCAAGCACGCCGCCATTCTGGGGCGGCGCTGGAGCGAACTCCTCGGGCGGGTCGTGCTGGACGAGCGCGGAGCTGTCGCGCGGGCGTTCGCGAGCGCCGGCCCTTGGAGCAGGTTGCCGGTGCTTTGGCGCGACGTGGAACGGGATCGCGTCGTGCCAGTCGAGATTAGCGGGATGCCGGCGCGCGATGACGAAGGTTTGGGTTATCGCGGTTTTGGCGTCGCCTACCCGGAGGAAGCCGGTCCGGTTCCGTCCGGGCGTTTCGGCGAGCCGCTGACGGTCGTGAGCGCGCACACCGAGACGAGGTCTCGAGAGCCGAGAAGCTTGGGCTTCAGCGATGCCGTCCAGGCTGCCGCCGCGCTCACCGGGACGGCGGGCGACACCGTCTTCGGCGTCCTTCAAGCCTGGTTTACACCTCAGGCCATAGAGCAAAAGCGCCCCCCGTCAGCCGCTGCCGCAGCTGATCGATCCCCAGCCGTCGCCAGAGCCGCGCAGGACGTGGCAGCTCCGGCCGGGCCGAGCGGGCTGTCGCCGTCCGAGCGCGGCGCACTGCACGAGATCGCGCGGGCGCTGAGCGTGGATGACGGGGAACCCGAAGGTGGCGTCAGGCCGACCGCTGAGATCGTCGCGTTGCCGCTGCCGCGCGCCCGCGACCTCGAGTCGGTCCGGATTCTCGAGCGCTTGCCGATCGGCATCCTGGTCCTGCGCGACGGCACCCCGCTCTTCGCCAACCGCACCATCCTCGAGCTGACGGGCCACGACGATCTGCCCGGCCTCGTCGCCCGCGGGGGCCTCAGGTCGCTGTTCGGGCGCGGGTTTGAGGGGATCTATGCCGCGGGTCCGGCGCCCGTCGAGATCAGATCCGGCGGGGGCGGTGCGCTGCTGCCCTTCGAGATGCGCGTCGAGCCGATTGCCTGGGGCGACCTGCCGGCGACCTTGGTGTCGCTCGTCGCCGCGACCGATGCCGAACCGCGGCAGCGGGCGAGGGCGCTGGAGCTCGATCTCGTGGGTCGCGACCGGCGCCTCAGCGAACTCGCCGCCACGGTGGAATTGGCGGCCGATGGCGTTGTTACGGTGGACGCATCCGGCCGCATCGTCTGGATGAGCCGATCGGCCGAGAACCTGTTTGGCTTCCAGGCCAATGAGGTGACGGGCGACGCGGTGACGGCCCTCGTGCTGCCGGACGATCACCGGGCCACGCTCGCCTGCATCGAGGCCGTAGGCCGGCGAGAGATTGGTGCGGTGGAGGAGTGCGAGATCAGGGGCCGTGCCCGCGGCGGCTCTGCTGTCCCGTTATCGATGCGCGTGGGTCGGGTGGCGGACCCGCTCGGGACGGCTTTCTCGGTCGCGTTCCGAAACGTCTCGCGCTTCAAGGCCATGGAGGACGAGCTTCGGGAGGCGCGAAGCGCAGCCGAGCGCGCCAGCGGAAACAGGGCCGAGTTCCTGGCCCGCGTCAGCCACGAGATCCGCACACCCCTGACGGCGATCACCGGCTTCGCCGAACTGATCCTGGAGGAGCGCTTCGGGCCCGTCGGAAGCGAGCGTTACAAGGGCTACATCCGGGATATCCACGATTCCGGCGGCCACGTCATCAGCCTGGTGAATGACCTGCTCGACCTGGCCAAGGTGACGTCCGGGCAGAGCGACCTTCGTCCCACGAGCCTCGACCTCAACGTCATCGCCCAGCAATGCATCGCTCTCGCGGGTCCTATCGCGGCCCGGGAGCGGACGATCCTCCGCACGAGCTTCGCGGCTGGCCTGCCGCGCACCTATGCCGACGAGAGATCCGTCCGGCAGATCGTCTTGAACGTGATGTCGAACGCGATTCGGTTCACCGGGGCTGGTGGCCAGGTGATCGTCTCCACCACCCGCGGTGGGTCGGGTGACGTGATCCTGCGGGTCCGCGACACCGGGCCGGGCATGAGCCGGGACGACATCGAGGCGGCCTTGACGCCGTTTCGCCAAGTCCCCGCGACTCGCCGGGGAGACGGCACCGGGCTCGGTCTGCCCCTGTCCAAGGCCCTGGTCGAGGCCAATCGCGGCGCCTTCGCGGTGTTGAGCGAACCCAATTCCGGAACGCTGATCGAGATCCGCCTTCCGGCCGCTGCTCCGGTCTCGGAGGCGATGGCGGCGGAATAGAGCGGGGCTCCGGGCCGGAGTGGCGAATGGTCCCGCCTGCGCACGCGGTGGATGGTTCCCACATCACGGCGATGCACCTCCACGCTTCGCCTTCGCGCCCCTTGAACGGTGTTCCTCCGGAAACCATGACGCTCCCGGACAGGTGTGGGGTGCGCCTCCGCCCGCTAGAGCCGGAGGATGAGAAGCTCTATCCGGCCTTCCTCGCGCATGTCTCGCCCGAGGACCGAAGGCTCCGCTTCTTCACCGCGTCGGAGCTGAGCGCGCGCCAGATCTCCGAGTTCACCCACTACGATCCGGCGAGCGCCGCCGCCGTGGTCGCGACCGGGATGGAGGATGGCGCGATCTATGGCGTCGCTCGGCTGCACCGAACCTCGGCCGGAACGGGCGAGTTCGCGGTTCTCGTCCGGTCCGACCTCAAGGGGCACGGGCTTGGACGCATCCTGATGAACCGGATTCTGGGATCTGCCCCGTTCATCCGCGTCCAGACGGTGTTCGGCCTCATCCTGCGGGATAATGTCGGCATGCTGGCGCTGGCCCGGGAACTCGGCTTTTCCTGCGAGCCCGATCCGGCCGACGTCGAGATCGTCAGGGCGCATCTCGACATTCGAGAGCGTAGGATGGCAGGCGTGCGATCGCCGTCTCCCTCCTGAGCTGCCTGGCAGTGGGTTTCGGCCGATCGCCTGGGCCGGGCCGATCACTGACGCAACTTCGGCAGCCAGCCCCATTGTAGGATCTGGGCGCCTCCACAGAACCACGTCGGCGCTAGGGGAAAACCGTCACTCGGTCTGCCGGCGTTGCAAGCCGCTCGGCTCAGAAAGCCGGGAGAAGCGCATGGGCGAGCCGTTGACGACGCCGTGTCGGATCAGTGCTCGTCGCCCTCCAGCTTGCCCACGTGCTTTTGAGCGTACAGCTGTAGGCCAAGCTGCTCGATAAGGTTGAGCTGTGTCTCCAGGAAGTCGATATGCCCTTCCTCGTCGGCGGCCAGTTCCTCGAACAGGTTCTTGGACACGCGGTCGTTCACGGTGTCGCAATACCGGGCCGCCTCGAGATACAGGCTGCGGGCCTCGTACTCGGCCGCGAGATCGCATTCGACGATCTCCTTGATGCTCTGCCCGATCCGCAACGGGTCGAGCAACTGCAGGTTTGCGAAACCCTCGAGAAAGATAATGCGCGTGACGAACCGGTCCGCATGCGTCATCTCTTCGATGGATTCTTTGCGCCACAGCTTGGCGAGCTCTTTGTACCCCCAGTCATCCAGGACGCGGTAATGCAGCCAATACTGATTCACGGCCGTCAGCTCGCTGCGCAGCCCGCGGTTCAGATATTCGATAACTTTCGCGTCGCCCTTCATCTCGCCTCATCCTATCCTGAGCAGCGATGTAGGGAACGGCGGCTGCCGTGTCCAGCTAGTTTAGAACGATTTCAAGGTCGTGGCCAAACGAGCCATGGTGACCCGAACACGCGACGGGGCAGGCGCTGCAGGCCTCCTCGGCGCCGGCCAAGGCCGCGTCCATGATGGCCCGGATCGAGCGGGCGCAGCGCCCGCAATTCGGGCTGCAGCCCAGGCAGCGATACACCTGGGCGGGCGTGCGCGGACAGGCCGATCCGGGTCCGAGACAGGCTTTCACGTCACCGTCCGAGAGGACGTTGCACGAACAGACGATCATGGGGCGCCAATTTAGAAGAGTTATAAAGAATTCGCGATTACAATAACTTAGACGATCTTGCGGCTGCGCGCTACTGTCTCGGGCTCGTCTCCTTGCGGTTCGATGCCACAGGAACGCGTGCCCCGACTTGAGCGCCGAGACCGCAGCTGGGCGTCAGCCCTCAGACGAGGCGAGAAGGTCGCTGCTCCATTCTTCGGTAACCCTCATGCGATCGGGCGACCATCCAGAAGCGAACCGGCCGTCATGATGTGACGTCGCTGCCGCCCATTCCCGAGGCGTTCGGTGTGCAGCCGCTGGTCGAACGCAGCCGCGCACCTGCAACCTCCTCGCCGCCTCCAGCCCGAGGTGGCCCTCCGAAAAGCCGCCACGGCAGGCCGGCGGTACTGGGCGCAGGCGGTGTCCGGCCGCGAGCGCCGTGACCTCGTCAAGGAAGAACAGCTGCGTGCACCCTTGGCTCCAGACCGGATGGCGATGGCGTTTGGGATACGTGAGAGAGCAGCAGAGCCAGGGCCGCGACGCCCAGCCTCGCTCTCCGGGTCGTGGAACATGCCGCCGCGATTGCCCATCAGAGTGCCGCGGGCAGGCTCGGCGACGATCGCCCCGAAGAGGTCGACCCTGGTTCCGGAGCGGCACGGCAGACTCAGCGAACTGCGCCGATCGACGAGGTGACGAGCGCGTCGATCGTGAGCGCCTTCACTGGCCCGCCGGGCGCGGGGGCCGGAGACAGCGCGTCCTGATTGTAGACGTCGTCGCGGAAATGGACTGCGCCGTCAGCGGTGGCGTAGCCGGTCAGGTAGACCCACGCGACCGGGACGGGCTTCGTGAGCCGCACGTCCTGGCGCTTGCCGGACGCGATGGCGGCGTCGATCTCAGGCTGGCGCCAGGCTGACGAAGCCCCGTCCGGGCCGGCCATCCCGTCCAGGAGCCAGCCGACGAGCTCCTTCACGCCGGATACTCGCACGCAGCCGGAGGATTGGGCCCGCATGTTGCGGGCGAAAAGCCGCTTCGAGGGCGTGTCGTGCATGTAGACCGCGTGCCGGTTCGGCATGTCGAGCCGGACCTCCCCGAGCGAGTTGTCGATCCCTGCATCCTGCCGGATGGTATAGTTGACGGCCCGCTCCGTCGACCAGTCGACCATCCCGGGGTCGACCTCGGCGCCGGTCGCGTCGAAGAGGCGGATCTTCATCTTCGCAAGGTAGCCCGGGTACTTGCGGACATGCGGGATGATGTCCTTGCGGATCAGGGACACCGGGACCGTCCAGGTCGGGTTGAAGTTCACGGAGGTGAGGCGCGTCTCGACGGTCGGGGAGGGACGGTCCGGCTTGCCGACGACCGCCACGTAGCGCCGGGCGACGGTTCCCCGCTCCACCGCCTCGACGGTGGCGGACGGGATGTTCACCGCGACGTAGCGTTCGCCGAACGGGAACTTGGACCCGATCAGCCTCGCGGCGGAGGCCTGCAGCGCCTTCAGGCGTGCGGCGGCCGGGACGTTCAGATGGAAGAGCGTACGCGGGCCGACGAGCCCGGTCTCCTCGAGGCCGTGCCGCGTCTGGAACCGCTTCAGCGCGCCCGCGAGCGCGTCATCGAACGCATCCCTGGCGACCTCCTGCTCAAAGAGGTCTCCCGTGGCGGCGAGCCGCCGCCGGAGCAGGGTAGCCGCAGGTCCGCTCTCGCCCGGCTTCAGTCGGGTCGCCTCGTTCGGGACCGTCGGCCAGCCGCCGGCCTCGACGATGGCTCGGTAGCGGTCCGCGGCGTTCATGGTGGCCACGAACGTGTCCGGCCCGAGCGTCGGGCGCGGGTCGTTCGAGACCTTGACGGGTTCAGGGAGGGCAGTTTTGGGGGGAGCCGCGGCGGGCTGCGCGGCAGTTGCGGCGGTCGGGCCCGCGACCGGCTGCGCCGGAAGCGGAGCGTTCGCCCCCGTGGCTGCGGGCTGGCCGAGCCCCGGCCTCTCACCGGGCGCTGAGGTCGGCGCGGTGTGAGCAGCCGACGGCAGCCTGGAAGGCTCAGCCAGCATGCGCTTCTCTGCCAAGGCGGGGCGAACGGGCTCGGCCGCTGCGGGCAGGGCCGGGCCGGCAAGAGCCCCGATAGCGGCAACGATTGCGATGATGCGTCCGACCATGTCCGACCTCCGCGGGGGACCATGGTTGAGGATGATTGAAGAAAGCTGACCGGGTCGCCCAACCGGGCGATAGGTCAGAGCACGACGATCCCGGCATGCTTCGCCTTGTCCTCGGGCTCGACATGGATCGTGACGACCGAATCTTCCATCTCGTCCTTGAGCGCCCGTTCCACCCGGTCGCAGATGTCGTGGGCATCCGACACGGTGAGGTGTCCTGGTACTACCAGATGGAAATCGACGAAGGTCATCCGGCCCGCATGCCGCGTCCGGAGGTCGTGCGCTTCAAGCGCCCCATCCGCATGTGCGGCGATGACGTCCCGGATGCGGGACAGCGTCTCGGGCGGCGCGGCCTCGTCCATCAATCCCCCGAGGGATTCCTTCACCACGCGCCAGCCGGACCACAGGATGTTCATGGCGACCAGCGCGGCGAGCGCCGGATCCAGTTCCTGAAGCCCGGTCGCGGCCGCCGCGCCGACGCCCACGATCACACCGACCGAGGTCAGGACATCGGCCACGAGGTGGCGCCCGTCCGCCGCGAGGGCATGCGACCGTAGGGTCCGGGCGCGGGAGATCAGGATCCAGGCCCAGATGCCGTTCACGGCAGCGGCGGCGCCGTTGATCGCGAGACCGAGTGCGGGGGCGGCGAGGGCGCGCGGCGTCAGATAGGCGAGATAGGCCTCGCGCAGGATGAGAAGCGCGGCCAGCACGATCAGGACGCCCTCGAGCACCGCGGAGAAGTACTCCGCCTTCGAGTGCCCGTAGGGGTGGTTGGCGTCCGCCGGCTGAAGGCTGACCCGGATCGCGTAGAGCGCGACGCCGGCGCTCACCACGTTGATGACGCTTTCCAGCGCATCGGAGTACAGAGCCACGCTGCCCGTGACCGCGTAAGCGACGTATTTCAGCGCGAGCACGACGGCCGCGACGCCGATGCTGCCCAGCGCGAGCTTCTGTCTCTGGTCCAACACTGAGCTCAGGGTGCCGTTGATGATGCCGATCCGAGGCCGCCCGAGGCCTGGCCGACGTCGAGCCGACCTCTTATCCGCTCTGGCGCTAAGGGCGAAGCGGCTCGCACGGTTCCGGACGGCACAAGGTCACGCGCCCGCGGGGCACGTCCGGGCACAGCCATCATCGAGATCGTTCCTGTGCGTGTGCGACGTGAAAATCCAGCTTTGACACTTCGGCGACGCCACCTAAAGTTGTGCGAGGTCGGTCGATCCGGGGGTGACTATGCCGAGGCCCAGCGCGAACATCGTGTTGTTCTCCGATGGTACGGGCAACAGCTCCGGCAAGCTTTTCCGCACCAACGTGTGGCGCACGTACCAGGCCGTCGATCTCAAGGACCCGCAGCAGCTTCAAATCCCGCGTCAGTTCGCCTTCTACGACGACGGGGTCGGGACGTCCTCGTTCCGGCCGCTCGCCTTCCTGGGGGGCGCGGTCGGGGTCGGTCTGGCTCGCAACGTCCGCGACATCTACGCCTTCGTGTGCAGGACATATCAGCCCGGCGACAAGATCTACGCGTTCGGCTTCAGCCGGGGCGCGTTCACCATTCGGATAGCGCTCGGTCTCATCCTGGACCAGGGTCTCGTCCGCTACGATGGCAACGAAGGGACGCTGAAGCGCAAGGTCAACGCGGCGTACCGCCGCTTTCGACGGGACAACTTCAATCACGCCGGAGGGCTCGTTCAATCCCTGCGATGGACGCGTGACTGCATCATCGGCGCGTGGGAGCGATCACCGCGTCCGACCTATGATGAGGTCAGGAACCCGAACGTGCCCGGCAGCACGATCGAGATCGAGTTCGTCGGGTTGTGGGACACGGTCGCAGCTTACGGACTTCCGGTCGACGAGATGACGAGAGCGGTCGACTGGGCCTTCTGGCCGCTGACGATGCCCGATTACGACCTGAGCCCGCGCGTGAAGCGGGCCATGCACGCGCTGTCTCTCGACGACGAGCGCAACACCTTCCATCCCAAGCTTTGGAACGAGACGGAGGCTGATGTCGTCCGCCCGGGCGGGCAGACGCGGCCGCCCAAGGACGGGGACGAGTGGTCGGATGCGAGCCGCATCAGCCAGGTCTGGTTCGCGGGCGTTCATTCGAACCTAGGCGGCGGCTACCCCGACGACACGTTGAGCTACGTCTCGCTCGGGTGGATCCTGAAGGGCGCGAAGCAAGCGGGGCTGCGCCTCATCCCTCACGTGGCGAAGGAGTATGGCGACCTCGCAGACGAGAACGGGCCGATCTACGATTCACGAAGCGGATTGGCCGGGGTACTATCGCTACAGTCCTCGCCGGATCTCGGTCGTCACCAATAAGGATACGATCACTCTGCAATCGGTCAAGATTCACGAAAGCGTGCTCCGAAGGATCAAGGTCGGACAGGACGGGTACGTGCCGATCGTGCTCCCGCCACGGTTCGACGTCGTCAAGATCGACGGGCAGATCGTCGACGGCCCGACCTATCTCGGCATTCCCGGGCAGGACGTGCTGCCAAATGAGACCGAGCACGCTTGGAACTGGGTCTGGTGGCGGCGAGTGGCCTATTTCTGGACGCTCGCAGCCAGCTTGGCGATTGCCTCCATGCCACTCTGGGCACCGGGCAGCCCAGGCGGAGCCTGCCCGTTCCACTTCTGCTTCCTGTCAGAGCCCATAGGTTGGGCGAAGGTTGTGTTGCCCGCCCTAGCAGCAACATGGCTCGACGTCTTCGCCGCCAATCCCCTTAGCTCGACCCTGCTCACGATCGCCATCCTGGGGGGACTCGGGGTCGGCGGCGGCCTGGTCAACCAGGCGCCTTGGTACATGCCGACCGGCGTGCCTCTGCGCCGGCACATCACCCAGCCCTGGTTCAAGCTGATGGCCCGGGTCGGACTGACCGGTACGGACACTTACGCCCCGGACTGGCAAGTGGTGGAAGCCCCGGCGAAACCCGATCAGCCCGCACGTCTCGATCAGCCCGCACGTCCCGGTCAGCCCGCACGTCCCGGTCAGACCTGGAAGGCGACGCTGACGGCCCGTTCGACGGGGCCGCTCTTCCTGTACGTCAACGATGCGACGCTCTACCCGTTTCTCAAGGTGTTCTACGCCCACCGAGGGCGTGCCTCGTTCACGCTGATCGAGACGACCCAGACCCCCTAGACCCCCGCTCCGAAAACCCGCCCGAAGATCGTGTCGACGTGCCTCAGGTGGTAGCCGAGGTCGAATAGTTCGTCGACCTCGTCCTCGCCGAGCGAGGCCCGGATCTCCGGATCGGCCTTGAGCAGGGACAGGAAATCCCCTTCGGCGCGCCAGACCGGCATCGCGTTCCGCTGCACGAGCCGGTAGGCATCCTCGCGGCTGACGCCCTTCTGGGTGAGGGCGAGGAGCACGCGCTGGGAATGAACGAGGCCGCCGAGGCGGTCGAGGTTCCTGGCCATGTTTTCCGGATAAACGACGAGCTTGTCGACGATGCCGGCCAGGCGCGCGAGCGCGAAGTCGAGCGTCACCGTCGCGTCCGGCCCAATCATCCGCTCGACGGAGGAATGGGAGATGTCGCGTTCGTGCCAGAGCGCCACGTTCTCCATCGCGGGCAGGGCGTAGGCCCGAACCATTCGGGCAAGTCCCGTCAGGTTCTCGGACAGGACCGGGTTCCGCTTGTGCGGCATGGCCGAGGAGCCCTTCTGGCCCTCGGAGAAGAACTCCTCGGCCTCGAGTACCTCCGAGCGCTGCAGGTGCCGGATCTCGATCGCCAGCCGCTCGACCGAGGACGCAACAACGGCGAGCGTCGCGAAGAACATGGCATGGCGGTCCCGCGGGATGACCTGGGTCGAGACGGGCTCGACCGCGAGCCCCATCCGGGCCGCGACGTATGCCTCGACGCGGGGATCGATGTTGGCGAAGGTCCCGACGGCGCCGGAGATCGCGCAGGTCGCAATCTCGGCGCGGGCGGCGACGAGGCGCGCACGCGCGCGCCCGAACTCGGCATAGTACCCGGCGAGCTTAAGCCCGAAGGTCACGGGCTCGGCATGGATGCCGTGCGAGCGCCCGATCGTCGGGGTCATCCGGTGCTCGAAGGCGCGGCGTTTCAGGGCGTCGAGCAGCGCGTCGATGTCGAGGAGGAGGATGTCGGCGGCCCGAGCGAGCTGCACCGACAGGCAGGTGTCGAGCACGTCCGACGAGGTCATTCCCTGATGGACGAAGCGCGCCTCCGGCCCGACGATCTCCGCGAGATGGGTCAGGAACGCGATAACGTCGTGCTTCGTGACGCGCTCGATCTCGTCGATCCGCTCGACGTCGAAGACGGCGTCGCGGCCCTTAGCCCAGACCGCTTCGGCGGCTTCCTTCGGCACGATGCCTAGCTCGGCGAGGGCGCTCGTCGCATGGGCCTCGATCTCGAACCAGATCCGGAAACGGGTCTCGGGCGACCAGATCGCCGTCATGGCGGGCCGGCTGTAGCGGGGGATCATGGGTCTCGTCCTCGTGGGGCCCGGCTCAGGCCCAGGCGCCGGTCGCCCGCTCGGCTGTCGACCGGATCGCGTCGATCGAGGCCGCGTAGCGGTCGGGCCCGCCTCCGAACACGCCCGACCCCGCGACCAGCACGGAGGCGCCCGCGCGGGCGACCGATGCCGCGGTCTCCGGCGCGATGCCGCCATCGACCTCGATGGCGATTTCCCGGCCGGCGGTCATGGCCCGAATGCGGCTGATCTTGTCGAGGCTCGCCTCGATGAAGGACTGGCCGCCGAAGCCCGGATTGACCGTCATGACGAGGACGAGGTCGACGAGGTCGAGCACGGGCGCGACGGCAGAGGCCGGCGTGCCCGGATTGATCGCGACGCCGGCGCGCTTGCCGAGGGCGCGGACCGCCTGAAGCGAGCGGTGAATGTGCGGCCCGGCTTCGGCGTGAACGGTGATCACATCCGCACCGGCTGCCGCAAAGGCCGACAGGTACGGGTCAGCCGGCGCGATCATCAGGTGCACGTCGAGCGGTTTGCCGGTGACCCGCCGAACCGCTCGCACGACCTCCGGCCCGAAGGTGATGTTCGGGACGAAGTGTCCGTCCATCACGTCAAGGTGGATCCAGTCGGCTCCGGCCGCGTCCACCGCTCGAACCTCGTCCGCGAGACGGCCGAGATTGGCCGCCAGGATCGACGGAGCGACGAGGATCGGCGGGTTCGCGGACATCGGCTTCCGGGTACCACGGGCCGGAGCGGCGTCGCAATCGGCCGGCCGTTAACGCGTCGTTAACTACAGTCCCGGCACATGGGATCACGGCATCCGGTGCCTACGGGATCGGGCGACGACAGGAGCAAAGGACCGCGGGGATGGCCGTCGAGAGCCGGGCCAGAGCGCGCTCGGTCCTGCTGGTCACCTCTCGTCTCCGGCGAGGAACCGGGGGCGGGGATGCCAAGCTGGAATCTGATGCGGAACGTAACTGCCGCAGTCGGCGACGTGTTACGGGCAAGCTTGAGACGGTGTGGGAGCGTGATGCAGCTGAGGGAAGGCGTACAGGTTCGTGGTGAGCCACCTCGCTTAGCTTCTTCGGATTCCGCTGTAACCTACTGCGCCATCGTCTACAACTTGGATCGCTTGAGACGTTGGACGAATTAATGACACGCGTTCACAGGTCAGATTTGCTTGGCCCGCTCAAACTCTTGTCCGGGCAAAAAGATTACGCCAACTCTCATGTCCAGGTTGAGAGTGGAGCGGCTCTGCCGCATAAACGCCGCGTGCAATGGCCCGAGACAGGCAATCCGCGGCCGTAGCGCCGAGCTCTGTCAGCCCCGCTTCCGCCTCTACGACAGATCGTCCGGTCGCCGCGCCGAAAACGATATCGCCATCGAACGGCGCGAACGTGAGCCGAAGCGCTCGAGCCATCCCGGCACTCGCCATGGTCGCTAGGCGTTTCGTCTGGCCGACCGTCAGTCGCGCATCCGTCACCACGAGCGCGATTGTGGTGCCTCGCGCCGGCGCGCCCTTCCAGCGCAAGGCGAGATCGCCAGCAGACCGGGAGGTCTTGGGGCCCAGCCCGCCAAACTCGTCGCCGACCTCCCAAGGACCTGCCCAGAAATGCGGCCCGCCACCAACCACGACGGAGCCGAGCGCATTGACGACGACCAGCGCGCCGACCGTGGACCCGGACGCGGTCACGGCGCTGGTAGAGCCGAGGCCGCCTTTCAGATCGACCGTAGTCGCGCCGTAGCCGCCGCCCGCAGTCCCGAGCGCGAAGACGAGGCCCGCCGCCTCGCAGGCGGCATGCGCCATCTCGCGATAGGGCGGGAATCGGCCCCAATCCTTGTCGCCGCCATTAGCGAGGTCGAAGCAGGCCGCCTGAGGAACGATCGGGACGGTCGCCGATCCGACCTTTAGCCCTCGTCCCTGCTCTCGTAGCCACGCCTGCACGCCTGAGGCCGCGTCGAGGCCGAAGGCCGAGCCGCCCGAGAGGACGATCGCGTCCACCCTCTGGACCGTCATCTCCGGTTCGAGCAGGGCCGTGTCGCGCAGCGCCGGGCCGCCACCGGGCGTGAAGGCGGCCGCAACCGCGGGTTCGTCGAAGAGCGCGACCGTGACGCCGCTCGCGAGTCGCGGGTCGTCGGCGTTGCCGACCCGGATGCCGGCGACGTCTGTGATGAGATTCGCTCGCGCCGCCACAGGCGCGATGAAACCTTATCCCGCCCCGTCCGGCAACGTCACGGGATGGCGGCATGCCGGGAGGGCGGTATGGCCGGATGCCAGGATCAAAGGACGGGATTTTGAAAGGGCCGGGAGGGCCGACTACCGGCTCAGCCCCAAGCGTCTCACGTGACCCTTGTCCGATGCCGCGCTGCGGCCCCGGTCGTCCGCAAGGGAAACGGGCGGGCCCTCCTAGTGGCTGAGGATCTTCGACAGGAACTGGCGCGCCCTCTCGCTTCTCGGCTGGCCGAAGAACGCGTCCGTCTCGGCATCCTCGACGATCTCGCCCGCATCCATGAAGATGACCCGGTTTGCGACCTTGCGGGCGAAGCCCATCTCGTGGGTCACGACCATCATGGTCATCCCCTCCCGGGCGAGGTCGACCATCACGTCCAGCACCTCCGAGATCATCTCGGGGTCGAGGGCCGAGGTCGGCTCGTCAAACAGCATCGCGATCGGATCCATGGCGAGCGCGCGCGCGATCGCGACGCGTTGCTGCTGCCCGCCCGAGAGCTGGCCCGGGAATTTGTGGGCATGTGCGGACAGGCCGACCCGCTCAAGGAGCTTGCGGCCGCGCTCGAGGCTCTCGTCGCGGCCGCGGCCGAGCACCTTGCGCTGGGCAAGCGAGAGGTTCTCGATAATCTTGAGGTGCGGGAACAGCTCGAAATGTTGAAACACCATGCCGATGCGGGCGCGCAGCTTCGGCAGGTTCGTGGTCCGGGCTGCGACCGAGATGCCGTCGACCACGATCTCGCCCGCCTGAAAGGGTTCGAGCCCGTTGACGCACTTGATCAGGGTCGACTTGCCCGATCCAGAGGGACCGCACACGACCACGACTTCGCCGGATTCGATCCGCGTCGTCGCATCCTTGAGGACGGCGACTGGGCCGTAGCGCTTGCTGACGTTCCGGATCTCGATCATGGCGCGGCTTTCAGCGGACGATCGCGATGCGGCGCTGCAGCCGGCGGACCAGCATCGAAGCCGCGAGCGAGATCGCGAAGTAGACGAGCGCCGCGAACAGATACATCTCGACGAGCCGGCCGTCGCGCTGGGCGACCTTGGAGGCAGCGCCGAGGAAGTCGGTGATCGACAGCACGTAGACGAGAGAGGTGTCCTGGAAGAGGATAATCGTCTGGGTGAGCAGCACAGGCAGCATGTTCCGAAAGGCCTGCGGCAGCACGACGTAGCGCATCGACTGCCAGTAGGTCAGGCCGAGGGCCGCGCCCGCGTTGACCTGGCCCTTCGAGATCCCCCCGATGCCGGCCCGCATGATCTCGGAAAAATAGGCGGCCTCGAAGGCCATGAAGGTGATCAGCGAGGACGAGAAGGCGCCGACCTGGATCGGCCGAGAGCTGCCGGTCAGCCATTGGCCGATATACGGCACGAGGAAGTAAAACCAGAAAATGACGAGCACGAGCGGCAGCGAGCGCACGAGGTTCACGTAAGCGGCCGCCCCCTGGGACAGCACGGGGACGTTTGCGAGCCGCAGCATGGCGATGAGCGTGCCGAGCACGACCCCGCCGGTCGCCGCCAGCCCGGTCAGGGTCAGCGTGAAGGTCATGCCGTCGCGGAAAAGGTATCCGAGTGAGCGCAGGATGACATCGAAGTCGAACTGCGAAAACATCACCGGCTGCCGATCATGCCCGGCACCGCGAGCCGTCGCTCGAGAAGGTAGGCGGCTCCGGTCACGACCAGATTGACCAGGATGTAGAGGAGGGTCGCGGCGGTAAACGCTTCGAAGACCTGGAACGAGAATTCCTGCATCGAACGCGCTCGTGCGGTCAGCTCGAGCAGCCCGATCGTTAGCGCCACGGAGGTGTTCTTGAGGTTGTTCAGGAACTCGGAGGTGAGCGGCGGCAGGATCATCCGGTAGGCCATCGGCAGGAGCACGTAAGCGTAGAGCTGCGCCGTTGTCAGCCCGAGCGCGAGGCCCGCCATCCGCTGCCCGCCCGCAAGCGAGTCGATGCCGGCCCTGACCTGCTCGGCGACCCGTGAGGAGGTGAAGAAGCCGAGGCAGGCGACCGCCGTAAAGAAGGGCGCGTTCGGCAGTTGCTTCAGCCACGTCCCCCAGGACACGGGCAACACCTCAGGAAGCACGAAGTACCAAAGAAACATCTGCACGAGCAGCGGAACGTTGCGGAACAGCTCGACATAGGCTGAGCCGAACGCCTGGGCGCCGCGGCCCGGCAGCGTTCGCATAACACCGACGAGCGAGCCGAGCGTGAGCGCGATCGCCCAGGACGAGAGCGCCGTGAGCAGCGTCCAGGCGAGCCCAGACAGCAGCATGTCGGCATAGGTGCCCGTGCCCTCCGGCGAGGGCTCGAAGAAGATGCTCCAGTTCCAGTTGTAGCTCATGGGACCTTTGTGGAGCGCTGAGCTCCGCGCCTACCCCCCTGTGGGGGAGGGCTGAGCCGGAGCGCAGCGGAGGGCGGCGTGGGGGTTGCGCAGCAGGAACCTCGACTGGCCCACCAAGCGGCGCCACCCCCACGCCGGCCCCTTCCGCAACAGGGAGGGGAGGGGCGCGATCCTCGACGTAAGCTCAATCCAGCAATATTCGAGCTCGGACCTCTTTCAGTACATCGCCGGGTCGGGGCTGTCGCTCGGCTTCGAGAAGGCCTTCTGCATGGAGGCGTCCATCGGCAGGTTGAGGTTGATGTTCTTCGGCGGGATCGGTTTCGTGAACCACTTGTCGTAGAGCGCCTTTCCTTCGGGGCTCGTGTAGAGCTTGGTCGTCGCCGCATCCACGACCTTCTTGAAGGCCGGGTCGTCCCGCCGCAGCATGATCCCATACGGCTCGGGCTTGGAGAGCGCGTCGGTTGAGATGTGATAGGCGGCGGGCTCCTTCGAGCCCGCGACCAGCGAGGCCAGGATGATGTCGTCCATCACGAAGGCCGCCGCGCGGTCCGTCTCGACGATCAGGAAGGCCTCGGCGTGGTCCTTCGCGGGCATGATCGTCATCCCGAGCTTCTTGTCGGTATTGGCCTCGTTCGCCTGCTTGATGTTGGTTGTGCCCGAGGTCGACACGATCGTCTTGCCCTTGAGATCCTCGATCTTGTCGATCTTGTTCGCGGCCTTCGAGACGAACTTGCTGGCCGTGAGGAAGTGCGTGTTGGCAAACGCGACCTGTTTCTGGCGGTCGGCGTTGTTGGTCGTCGAGCCGCATTCGAGATCGACGGTGCCGTTGGCGATGAGTGGGATGCGGGTCGCCGAGGTGACCGGGTTCAGCTTGACCTCGAGCTTGTCGAGCTTCAGCTCCGCCTTTACGGCGTCGACGATCTTATAGCAGATGTCCATCGCAAACCCGATCGGCTGCTGCTTGTCGTCGAGGTAGGAGAATGGCACCGAGGAGTCGCGAAAGCCGAGCGCAATCGCGCCAGTTTCCTTGATCTTCTTCAGCGTGCCGGTGAGCTCCTGGGCTCCCGACGGCAGGGAGGCGAGGGCGAGCGCAGCCGCAATCACGGCCGTCGCGCGCGCATGTCGTTGGGTCATGGGGTTCTCCTTCGTGCAGCCCATACCGTCGTCCGACTTTCTCGCCAGGGTCAAGCCGGGAGGAAACTTCGCTCGGGCTCATTCGCGTTGGGCGGCCGCAACGCGCATCAGCCTTGCGCGATTCCCGCTGCAGCGCCGTCCCCATCCTGTCTAGATGCGGGCCGGACCGCTCCCAAGGCCGCCATGCAGATCGACTCGCCCTACCTCATGTTTCTCGGCGACGTGCCGGACGCGCTTGCGGCGAAGACCGCCTACGGCATCGTCGATTGGCGGCGGGACTGGTGCCTCGGTCAGCTCCGCCTGCCGGGCTGCGCGGCCGATCTCGGCATTCCCGACCTGACGGTGGCCGAGGCCGCGGCACGGGGCGCAAACACGATGGTGGTCGGGATCGTCAACGCCGGCGGTGTCCTGAACGAGGCCTGGATCCCGGTGATCCTGCAGGCCCTGGAGGCCGGCATGGATGTGGCGAGCGGCCTCCACATCCGCCTCGGCGCGGATGCCCGCGTTGCGGACGCGGCCGCCCGGCACGGGCGAAAGCTCTTCGACGTCCGCGTGTCGGAGCAGCGTTTCGCCACCGGCAAGGGGACGAAACGGACCGGGCTGAGGCTCCTGACGGTCGGCACGGACTGCTCGGTCGGAAAGAAGTACACGGCGCTCGCGTTGGAACGGGCCATGCGGGAGCGCGGCCTCGACGCCGATTTCCGAGCAACTGGACAGACCGGTGTGTTCATCTCGGGCCGCGGCGTTGCGATCGATGCCGTGGTGGCCGACTTCATCTCCGGCGCGGTGGAGTGGATTTCGCCCGACGCGGCGCCCGGGCATTGGGACCTCGTGGAAGGGCAGGGCTCGCTGTTCCACCCCTCCTTCGCGGGGGTAACGCTGGGCCTCCTGCACGGCGCCCAGCCCGACGCCTTCGTCGTGTGCCACGAGCCGACCCGCACGACCATGCGGGGCGTTTCCCACCCCCTCCCTTCAGTCGCGGAGGTGATCGCGCTGACTGTGCAATGCGGACGGCTGACCAACCCGGCGATCCGGCCCGTCGGGATCGCAGTGAACACCCAGGCGGTGGGCGAGGCGGAGGCACGCGCCTACCTGACCGATCTCGCGCGCCAGCACGGTCTGCCCGCCACGGACCCGATCCGCTTCGGCGTCGAAGGGATCGTCGACCGGCTGGAGGCCGAGTTCCCCCGCGAGACCGCGGCGTCTACGCAGCGCGCCTGACGGGATGGATTCCGGAACGCCCGAGGGCCCAAGCCCAACGCCGCTGACCCAGGCCGATATCCGGTCGATCTTCTACGGGCTCATGCTCGCCATGTTCCTGTCGGCGCTCGATCAGACGATCGTGGCGACTGCCTTGCCGACGATTGGCCGCGAACTCGGCGACGTGCGCCACCTGCCCTGGATCGTGACGGCCTACCTTCTGGCCGCAACCGCGGTAACGCCGCTCTACGGCAAGTTCTCGGACATGCACGGCCGGCGTGCGACCTTGCTGATCGCGATTGCGGTCTTCATCGCGGGGTCCGTCGCGTGCGCGCTCGCACCCAACTTGCCGGCTCTCGCCCTCGCGCGCGGCCTGCAGGGGCTGGGCGGCGGCGGCCTGATCGCGCTCGCCCAGACCATCATCGCCGACATGGTGAGCCCGCGCGAGCGCGGCCGCTACCAGGTCTATTTCGGGACCGTCTTCGCGGGCGCGAGCGTTCTCGGGCCGGTGCTCGGCGGGTTCTTCGCCGAGACGCTGCATTGGTCGTGGATCTTCTGGATCAACCTGCCCCTGGGGTTGCTGGCCTTGTGGCTGGTCAACGACAAGCTGAAGAAGCTTCCCCGCCACGAGAGACGCCACAAGCTCGACCTCCTCGGGGCCGTGCTCATGATCGCCGCGACCTCGACCCTGATGCTGGCCGTGAGCTGGGGCGGCACGGCCTATCCCTGGGCCTCGCTCCCGATCCTCGCGCTGTTCGGGGCCTCGCTCCTGCTCTGGGCTCTGTTCGGCGCGCGCCTCCTCACCGCGGCCGAACCGCTGATCCCGCTTGCGGTTCTGGCCGATCCCGTCGTCGCGACCTCAAGCGCGACCGGTGCCCTCACCATGGGGATCTATCTCGGGCTTGCGGTCACGGTGCCGGTCTTCTTCGAGGCGAGCCTCGGCCTCTCGGCCCGCCAATCGGGGCTCGCGCTCATCCCCTTCATGGTGGGAGTGCCGCTCGGGGCGACCTTCTCCGGGCGGGCGATGGCGAGCGTTCGGCACTACAAGCGCGTGCCGCTCGTCGGCCTGTCGGTCGCGGTTCTGTGCGTGGCGGGGTTCGCGGCGGTCGCCGGCCGCGGGCCGTTCTGGCTCGCCGAACTCCTTCTCGGGCTCGCGGCCATCGGGCTCGGCACTGTGTTTCCGATCGTGACCGTCTCGATGCAGAACGCGGTCGTGCCGCGTCATCTCGGCACCGCCACCGCCAGCATGAACTTCATGCGCCAGCTCACGGGCGCGATGATCGTGGCGATCTTCGGGGCGATCGCGCTCGGTGGGTCGGGGCTGTCGCCCGAAGCCTTCGCGGGCTCGGGTAAGGTCGAGCTCTCGGCCTTCTCGACCGTGTTCTGGTCCGCGGCGGCCGGTCTCGCGGGAGCGCTGCTCCTGCTCGTACTGATGGAGGAAAGGCCGCTCCACGACCGCGCAGCGCTGGCCGCCGAGCCCGTGGTCGAGTAGGCCGCGCTCTCCAAGCGCGAGAGCGTTCACCCCGGAGATCACCATGCCGTCAGATCAGGGCTGGTCTGAGCCAGATCCGGACCGTGTCGCTCGCCCCAGCCGCGAGGAAGCGGAGGATGCCGTCCGGACGCTGATCCGTTGGGCCGGCGACGATCCGGGCCGCGAGGGATTGCGCGAAACGCCGGCCCGTGTCGCGCGCGCTTATTCGGACTGGTTCGACGGCTACGGACAGGACCCGGCCACGTTCCTGCGCAGGACCTTCGAGGAGGTCGGGGGATACGACGAGATCGTCGTCTTGAAGGCGATCCCGTTCGCGTCCCATTGCGAGCACCACATGGCGCCCATCATCGGGCAGGTTCATATCGGCTACCTGCCACGCCGCCGCGTGGTCGGGATCTCGAAGCTCGTCCGCCTCGTTCAGGCCTTCGCGCGGCGCCTCCAGGTCCAGGAGCGGCTGACGGCGGAGATCGCCGACACGCTCCAGGCGGAGCTGCAGCCGCGCGGGGTGGCCGTGATGGTGGAGGCGACGCATGCCTGCATGACGACGCGGGGCGTCCAGGCCCGCGAGGCCGTGATGACCACGAGCCGGCTTCTCGGCGCCTTCCGGGAGAACCCGGCGACCCGCCGCGAATTCTTCGCCGCCATTGGAAAGTGACGCCGCCCGGGGAGGAACGCAGGCTGCCCCGGACGGTTGACCGGAGGCTTTCGCGGCAAGGCGTTCGAGATGCTGAAATGGGCGCTGATCTTCTTCGTGGTCTCGCTCGTGGCGGGCGCTTTCGGCTTCACCGGGATCGCGGCCGGAGCGGGCCGGATCGCCCGCATCCTGTTCGGCCTGTTTCTCGTCGTCGCGGTCGTGATCGTCGTCATCGCAGTTGCGATCGGGCAGGCCGTGTTCTGAGCCGGCCCCGCCAGTAGGCGCCGCCCGGTGCGGCAGGATTGTCACCAATGCGGCGGCTGAATGCGGTAGACGCGGAGCAAGGTCGAGAGCGGGCAGGGGAGCAGCCGTGGCTCAGATAAGCGGGTGGACGGCGGCAGCGGCGGGAGCCGTGGCTCTTCTCTGCGGAGCAGCCTCGGCCAGGGCCGATGATGGCGTGCCCTTCTACGGCTATTCGGGTTACTTCGGTCGGCCGACGACCTATTATACCCGCGACCCTGACGTGCAGCAGGTCACGGTTCCGCGCGGCGGCGATTTCGGGTTCGGGGTCAGGACCTACACGACAGGCGGGCCATTCTGGCGCTACAAACCGGTCTACGCCCGTGGCTTTGAGCGGCGGCGGCGGTATCATCGGCATGTCTTGCGGGTTCGGGGCTGAAGGGACGAGAGTGAAGGCGCGCGTTTTGCGACCGAGCGCGGACCGGCCCTGAAGCGACTGGGCCGCTGAGAGGGAGGGTGGCGTTGAACCTCGCGCCCCGTATCGAGCGACGCGACACCACGTGTCCGCATGATTGCCCGTCGACCTGCGGCCTCGACGTGGAGGTGATCGACGGCCGCTCCATCGGCCGCGTCAGGGGCGCCGAACGGCACAGCTACACGGCCGGGGTGATCTGCGCCAAGGTCGCGCGCTACGCGGAGCGCATCCACCACCCGGACGCCTCACGCACCCCCTCATGCGGGTCGGCCCGAAGGGCTCGGGCCAGTTTCGCCGCATCTCCTGGGACGAGGCGCTCGACCGCACGGCGGAGGCCTTCAGGGAAGCCGAGCGACGGCACGGATCCGAGGCGGTCTGGCCGTACTATTACGCCGGCACCATGGGCTACGTGATGCGAGACGGCATCAACCGCCTGCGTCACGCCAAGCGCTATTCCGGCCAGTTCTCGACCATCTGCACGACGGCGGCCTGGACAGGCTACATCGCCGGTACGGGCAAGCTCGCGGGCGCCGACCCACGCGAGATGGGCCGCTCCGATTGCGTGGTGATCTGGGGCACGAACCCGGTCCACACGCAGGTCAACGTGATGACCCACGCGACTAAGGCCCGCAGGGAGCGCGGGGCCAAGATCGTGGCCATCGACATCTACGACAACCCGACCATGAAGCAGGCGGACCTCGCACTCATGGTCCGGCCCGGGACGGACGGCGCACTGGCCTGCGCGGCCATGCACGTGCTGTTTCGCGAAGGCCTCGCCGACCGGCCCTACCTCGCGCGCTACACGGATTGTCCGGACGCGCTGGAGCGTCATCTCGCTAGCCGAACGCCCGAATGGGCGGCTTCCATCACCGGGCTGACGGTCGCCGAGATCGAGGCCTTCGCGCGCCTCGTCGGCACGACGAAACGCAGCTTCTTTCGCCTGGGCTACGGCTTCGCGCGCAGCCGCAATGGCGCCGTGAACATGCACGCCGCGCTCTGCATCCCGGCCGTGACCGGAGCCTGGCAATACGAGGGAGGCGGCGCCTTCCACTCGAATTCGGGCATCTACGGCCTGCGCAAGGGCGTGATCGAGGGCTCCGACCTGGAGGACCGCGCCATCCGCAAGCTCCAGCAGACGGAGATCGGGCGCGTGCTGACCGGAGATCCGGAGAGCCTCCGGAACGGGCCGCCTGTCACGGCCATGCTGATCCAGAACATGAACCCGGTCTCGGTCGCGCCCGAGCAGGAGCTGGTCAAAGCGGGATTTGCGCGCGACGACCTGTTCACCTGCGTGCACGAGCAGTTCATGACCGAGACGGCCCGGATGGCCGACATCGTCCTGCCCGCGACCATGTTCATGGAGCACGACGACCTCTACACGGGCGGCGGCCACCAGCATATCGGGCTCGGCCCGAAGCTCGTCGAGGCGCCGGGCGAGTGCCGGTCGAACCACGACGTCATCTGCGGGCTTGCCTCCCGTGTCGGGGCCGAGCATCGCGGCTTCAGCATGTCGCCTCGCGAGCTCATCGACGACATGCTGCGCACCTCGAACCGCGGCACGCTGGCCGAGCTGGAGCGCGACGGCTGGACCGACGTGCAACCCCCGTTCGAGACCGCGCATTATCTCGGCGGGTTCGGCTACCCTGACGGCAAGTTCCGCTTCCGGCCCGACTGGCCTCGGGTCCCGAACACCAATATCGGGCCGATCGGGCCTTATCGCGACATCCCCGAGCTGCCGGACCACTGGGCCACGATCGAGGATGCGACGGCCGAGTATCCGTTCCGGCTGGCGACAAGCCCCGCCCGTTCGTTCCTCAATTCGACCTTCAATGAGACGCCGAGCTCCCTCGTCCGGGAGGGGCGGCCGGAGGTGATGGTACATCCGGACGACGCGGCCGGCATCGACATCGAGACGGGCGACTGGGTGCGGCTCCGCAATGCCCGCGGAGCCGTGCTGATCCGGGCGCGCCTCTATCCGGGCGTGAGGCTGGGCGTGCTGATTGCGGAGTCGATCTGGCCGAACCATGCCTTCCCGGACGGCCGAGGCATCAACACGCTCACCGGCGCCGATCCGGTCGCGCCTTATGGCGGGGCCGCGTTCCACGACAATCGCGTCGCCTTGGAGAAGGTCGGCGTCCTCATCGACTTCGTGCCGGACCTATCCGGTCGGATGGCAGCGCCACCCTCGTCCGGCGAGGTGCATTCACAGGAACTTTGCCCGACGGATTGACCCGAACCTGTCGCTGCTGGCTGTGTTCCCCGGCGAAGTCAGGACGTGACATGCTCGTCAGCCGCGCAGGCGGCCGGGTCCTCGGCCCCCTTCGGCTACGCACCCGACCCTTCGCTTCGCAGCGCGAGCACGGCCGAGCTGCAGACCCGCATCCGCCGGGCCTGTTCGTCGACCCAGGCTCGTATCCAGAATGTCGCCGCCTCGCAGGTCGAGCTCGGCTGCGCCTGCTACGCCACGCGCGTGATACGTTCGTTCGAGCAGACGGAGATCGACGCCTATCGGGCGACGGGCGTATTCAACGACGCGGCCCGGGCCAAGGCCTTCGCTGCCCTCGACGCGTGCCGGCTGAGGCGCCCGGCGTAAAGCTCGCTACTCCCTCTCCGGGTCAGCCGGGAGGAGACAATCGCGCCTCGCCGCGGGCCACCATCGCCAGGCCCTGCGGGTAAAGGCGGTGCTCGGCCAGCAGCACTCGGGCCGCGAGGCTCGCCTCGTCGTCGCCCGGCCGCACCGGGACCTCGGCCTGGGCGATGGCCGGGCCGGAATCGAGCTCCGGCACTACGAAATGGACGGTGCAGCCATGGACAGCGACACCGGCCGCGAGCGCCTGGGCGTGCGGGTGGAGACCCTTGAAGGCCGGGAGCAGGGAGGGGTGGATGTTCAGCATCCGGCCTCGCCAGCTTTCAACAAAACCGTCGGTCAGGATGCGCATGAAACCGGCGAGGCAGACGAGGTCGACATCGTGCCCTTCGAGCTCGCGCCCGAGCGCCGCGTCGAAGGCGGCCCTGTCCGGAAAGGCGCGGTGATCGACGACCGCTGTGGGAATGCCGGCGCCGGCGGCCCGTGCGAGCCCGGCAGCATCCGGCCGGTTGGACACGATGAGCGCGATCCGGGCCGGGTAATCCGGTGCGGCGGCGGCCTCGATCAGCGAGGCCATGTTCGAGCCCCGCCCCGAGATCAGGATCGCGACGCGCGCCTTCATGGCCGGACGAGGAGCGAGGCGCGATTACCCTCCCCTGGAGGGGGAGGGTCAGACCGAAGGTCCGGGGTGGCATGAACCACCTTGCCGGATGATCTCCTTACAGGGCACCACGGCGGAGTGGGTTCCTCCCACCCCGCCGGCTTCGCCGTCGACCCTCCCCCTGCAGGGGAGGGTGAGCAACCGGCCCAACGAGGTGACCTACCAGCACGCACCGTGCGGCTCATAAGGCCAGCGCGGCAGTGTAGGTCACGCGCTCAGCTCGTTCCGGCACGATCTCGCCGAACCGAACCGGCACCTGGCCGGCGGCCCGGAGCGCCGCCTCGACGCTGGCCGCCTCATCCCTGCCCACAACCACCACCATGCCGATCCCGCAATTGAAGGTGCGCAGCATCTCGGTCTCTGCGACGCCGCCCTCGCGGGCCAGCCAGCCGAAGACGGGTAGGACGTCGATCGCGGCGAGGTCGAGGCGGACCCCGAGCCCGTTCGGCAGCACGCGCGGGATGTTGTCCGGGAAACCGCCGCCCGTGATGTGGGCGAGCGCCTTCACGTGCGCTCCCGACCGGAGAGCGGCGAGAAGCGGCTTCACATAGATCCGGGTCGGGACAAGCAGCGCCTCCCCGAGGCTCATCGCCGCCCCGAGGCTGCCCGCGGCCGCGAACGGGGCCGGATCACACCAGCCGAGGCCCGAGCGTTCCACGATGCGGCGAACCAGCGAGAAGCCGTTCGAATGGAGTCCGGAGGACGGCAATCCGATAAGGACGTCGCCAGCCGCGACATCGTTCCGGGGCAGGAGCGCGCCTCGCTCCGCCGCCCCGACCGCGAACCCCGCGAGGTCGTAGTCGCTGCCGCGGTAGAGGCCCGGCATCTCGGCCGTCTCGCCGCCGACCAGCGCGCAGCCCGCCTGCCGGCACCCGTCCGCGATCCCGCGCACGATCGCGACGCCCACGGCCGGGTCGAGCTTCGCGGTGGCGAAATAGTCCAGGAAGAAAAGCGGCTCCGCGCCCTGCACCACGATGTCGTTCACGCACATCGCGACGAGATCGATGCCGATGGTGCCGTGCCGGCCGGTCTCGATCGCGATCTTGACTTTGGTGCCGACGCCGTCATTCGCCGCGACCAGGATCGGGTCCAGGAACCCCGCCGCTTTGAGGTCGAACAGGCCTCCGAAGCCGCCGATCTCCGCATCCGCTCCAGGTCGGCGCGTCGCCCGCACGAGCGGCTTGATCGCCTCCACGAGGGCGTTGCCGGCATCGATGTCGACACCCGCTTGCGCATAGGTGAGACCGGCGCCCGTCTGCTCGTCACGAGCCCCGCTCATCCCGGGTCTTTCCTCGACATCGGGTGCGGAGTAAGGGTCCGGGCGACCAGGCGCAAGCTCGACCAACGATGGTCGCCCTCCTCGGGCTCGCCCGCGAAATCGACGGCAATGACGCTCCCGAACCTGATCACCATCGCGCGGCTGATCATGGTGCCGTTCGTTGTCGCGATGATCTTGGACGCCTACTGGACGCTCGCCTTCGCGCTGTTCGTGACGGCCGGCGTCTCGGACGCGGCGGACGGCATCATCGCTCGCCGTTACCACCTCCGGAGCGAGCTCGGCGCCTATCTCGATCCCTTGGCCGACAAGTTGCTTCTCGTGTCGATCTACGTGACCCTGTCCGTCGTGTCCGTGCTGCCGGGCTGGCTCGCAATCACGGTCGTGTCGCGTGACGTCATGATCGTGTCCGCGATCCTGATCTCCCGGCTCATGGACAGGCCTGTTGAGATCAAGCCTCTCTTCATCTCCAAGCTCAACACCGCCGCCCAGATCACCTTCGCGGCCTTCGTTCTCGGGATGATGGCGGCGCACGACAATGCGGGGGGCCTTCTGCCATGGGGCATGTTCGTCGTGGCAGCCTTGACCGTCCTCTCGGCCGCCGCCTATCTCGCGCGGTGGCTGAGGCATATGGCCGGCTAGGACGCAACGGCCCGGCAAGCCGGACGCGCCGGTCGGCCGGGTCTTGGGCGGGGTGTCTGGCGAGGTGTCCCCTATGACGCAGCGGCACGTCGTCTTCTGGACCGGGTTGGCGGTCGCGGCCGGCGCGATCCTGTACCTCCTGGCCGACATCCTCCTGCCGTTCGTGGTCGGGGCCGCGCTTGCCTATCTCCTCGACCCCCTGGCCGACCGGCTCGAGAGGGCCGGGATCGGGCGGCTCGGCGCAACGATCCTGATCCTCGGCGTCTTCGTGCTGATCTTCGTTCTCGGGCTCGTGATCTTCGTGCCGCTCGCGTTGCAGCAGGTCGTCAACTTCGCCGAGCAGTTGCCGAGCTATGTGACCCGGCTCCAGACCCTGATCGCGGAGCAGGGCGCGCCCTTCGTCGAGCGGGTCGGAGGGCAGGAAGCGCTGGCGCAGATCCAGCAATCGGTCGGGAACGTCGTGGGTCAGGTCGCCGCCTGGGTGGCGGCTTTCGCGAGGTCGCTCTGGAGCGGCGGCAAGGCCGTCCTCGGGCTCGTGTCCATCCTCGTCGTCACGCCGGTGGTGGCGTTCTATCTCCTGGTCGATTGGCACCGCATGATCGCGACCGTCGACAATTGGGTGCCGCCGCGGCATCGCGCGACCGTTCGCCAGCTCGGACGGGAGATGGACCGCGCAGTCGCAGGCTTCGTCCGGGGCCAGTCGGCGGTCTGCCTGTTCCTAGGAGCCTTCTACGGAACCGGGCTTTCGCTGATCGGGCTCAATTTCGGTGCGCTGATCGGCATGGTGGCGGGGCTGATCAGCTTCATCCCCTATGTGGGTTCGCTGACGGGGCTGTTCCTGTCGGTCGGGGTGGCGCTGGTCCAATTCCTCCCGGACTGGGGCCTGGTGGCCGCCACGCTCGGCGTCTTCCTCGTCGGCCAGTTCCTGGAGGGCAACATCCTGTCGCCGAAGCTCGTCGGGGCATCGGTCGGGCTCCACCCGGTCTGGCTAATGTTCGCGCTCCTGGCCTTCGGCTCGCTGTTTGGCTTCGTCGGCCTGCTCCTCGCCGTCCCGCTCTCGGCTATGATAGGCGTGCTGACCCGCTACGCCCTGCGCCGCTACCAGGCGAGCAACCTCTTCGTGGGACACTACGAGGCAGGCGGATCGCCGGATCTGCCGGTCCTCCGGGGGGGTCGAGAGATCGATGGCTGAACGAGTCCGGCAGCTCGCGCTGGACCTCCCGCCGCGGGAAGCGTCCGACGCGGTGGCGTTGGCGAGCCATCCTGGCGCCCCGGCCCGGCAGCTCGCCCTCGACCTGCTACCGAGAACCAGCTTCGCGGCCGAGGATTTCCTGGTCGGATCGTCGAACGAGCGGGCCTACGGTCTCCTCGAGGGCTGGCCGGCGTGGCCGAGCCGGCTCATGCGTCTCGTCGGGCCACCGGGAAGCGGCAAGAGCCACCTCGCGGCCATGTGGGCCAGCCGAGCCGAAGCCGGGATCGTGGCGGCCTCGGAGCTGCGCGGCGAGGCGGTGCCCGATCTGGCCTGCAAGCCGGCGCTCGTGATCGAGGATATCGACCGGGGGCCGCTGGAGGAGGCGGCGCTTTTCCACCTCGTCAATCTCGGCCGCGAGCGGCGGAGCTACCTTCTCCTGACCAGCACCTTGCCGCCGGACGGATGCGGGTTTTCGACCGCCGATCTCATATCGCGCCTCCGTCTCGCGCCCTCGATCGAGCTTGGACCGCCAGACGACGACCTCCTGAAATCCGTTCTGGTGAAGCTGTTCCTCGACCGGCAGCTCCTTGTCGACGCAGCCGTGATCGACTTCCTCGCGGCCCGGATTGAGCGCTCGCTTGGGGCCGCCCGCCGGATCGTGGCCGAGCTCGATCGCGAGGCGCTGAGCCGGGGCCGCCGCGTGACACGCCCCATCGCGGCCCATATCCTGTCGCACATGCGGGACGATGCACCCGTCGAGGACGGCGGCTGAACCTGTTTCCGGAAATGACGGGAATGATCGTGTATCGCGGTTGCGAGGCGCGAATGCTGCATCGACGGCTTCCGCGGACCCGCGTGGTCGGCCGAAGCGACCGACACGCGGGCGTCACACGAAAAGGCTGAGCTGCGATGGCATCTGCGACACGCAAACGGAGGGAGCCCGCATTGGCCGCCGACATGCCGGTCGAGACCGCCTCGACGGTCGTGCCGCTCGAGCGAAGAAGCGTGCAGCGACCGCCTCCCTCGACCACGAGCCCGGATGAGGGAATCGCGCTCCGGTCCTCGCCGCAGCGCTTCGTCAATCGCGAGGTCTCCTGGCTCCAGTTCAACCGCAGGGTTTTGGAAGAGGCGTCCAACGCGAGCCACCCCCTCCTCGAACAGCTTCGGTTCCTGTCGATCTCCGCCTCCAACCTCGATGAGTTCTTCATGGTCCGGTTCGCCGGCCTGCGAGGCCAGGTTCGATCGGGCGTCGTCGCGATGTCCCAGGACGGCCTGACGCCGGTCGAACAGCTCGCCAAGATTTCGGTCGAGGCATCCAGCCTCGCGCGAGATCAGCAGCGCCGCTGGACGGAGCTGCAGCCGCTCCTGCTCGAGAACGGCATCGTGCTGGCCGCCGCGTCGGATCTGAGCGGCCCGGAGCTCGAGTGGCTCCAGCAGTATTTCCTGAGCCACATCTTCCCCGTCCTGACGCCCCTGGCGATCGATCCCGCCCATCCATTCCCGTTCATCACCAATCTTGGCTTCTCGATCGCTCTCAAGCTCTCGCGCAAGAGCGACGGCCGCCCCCTGAACGCGCTGATCCGCCTTCCGCCGAAGATCGACCGCTTCGTCCGCGTGCCGGACCTCGCGGAGACCGGAGGGGCACGGTTCATCGCGCTGGAACAGGTGGCCGTCCTGTTCACCCGCATGCTGTTTCCGGGCTACAAGGTGGAGGGTCAGGGCGCCTTCCGGGTGATCCGGGACTCCGACATCGAAGTCGAGGAAGAGGCCGAGGACCTGGTCCTCCTCTATGAGACCGCCCTGAAGCGTCGTCGCCGCGGCAGCGTCATTCGGCTCGAGGTCGAGGCCGCCATGCCCGACGAACTCGCCCATTTCGTGGCCGACGAACTTGACGCGACCCCGGAGGAGATCTTCGACGTGGAGGGCATGCTGGCCCTGAACGAGCTCGCCCAGCTCGTCTCGCTCGACCGCCCGGACCTCAAGTTCAAGACCTACAATCCGCGCTTCCCGGAGCGCATCCGGGAGCACGGCTCGGATTGCTTCGCTGCGATCCGGCCGAAGGACATCGTTGTTCATCACCCCTACGAATCCTTCGACGCCGTTGTCCTTTTCCTGCAGCAGGCGGCCCGCGATCCGAACGTGATCGCGATCAAGCAGACGCTCTACCGGACCTCGTCCGACTCACCGATCGTCAGGGCGCTAGCCGAGGCCGCGGAGGCTGGGAAGTCGGTGACCGCGCTCGTCGAGTTGAAGGCGCGGTTCGACGAGGAGGCAAACATCCGCTGGGCGCGCGACCTGGAACGCGCCGGCGCTCAGGTCGTGTACGGCTTCGTCGAGCTGAAGACCCATGCCAAGCTGTCGCTCGTGGTCCGGCGCGAGGGCAGTCAGCTCGTCACCTACTGCCATGTCGGGACCGGGAACTATCACCCGGTCACGGCCCGCATCTACACGGACCTCTCATTCTTCACGGCCGACCCGGCGATCGGGCGCGATGTCGCCCGCATCTTCAACTACATCACGGGCTACGCCGAGCCGGACGAGCTGGAACTCATGGCGGTCTCGCCGTTGAATCTGCGCAAACGGCTCCTGCGGCGAATCGAGGGGGAGATCGCGCATGCCAAGGCCGGGCGTCCGGCCGCGATCTGGTGCAAGTGCAACTCGCTCGTCGATGCGGAGATCATCGACGCTCTCTATGGGGCGAGCCAGGCCGGGGTGAAGATCGACCTCGTGGTCAGGGGCATATGCTGTCTCAGGCCGTGCATCCCGGGCTTGTCCGAGAACATCCGGGTCAAGTCGATCGTTGGGCGCTTCCTCGAGCACGGCCGCATCTACGCCTTCGGGTCCGGCCACGGACTGCCCCACCCGGACGCGACCGTCTACATCTCCTCGGCCGATCTGATGACCCGCAACCTCGATCGGCGAGTCGAGGCGCTCCTGCCGATCCTCAACCCGACCGTGCATCAGCAGATCCTCGACCAGATCATGCTAGCGAATCTCCTCGACAACGAGCAGAGCTGGACGGTATTGCCGTCCGGCGCGAGCGAGCGGGTCAAGCGGCCCGAGGGCGACGAGCCGTTCAATGCGCACAAGTATTTCATGACCAACCCGAGCCTTTCGGGTCGGGGCAAGTCGCAGAAGAAATCCAGCCCTCGATCGCTTGCGAAGCGTGGACGCCTTACCTCAACCTGAACATCCCGCTCCGGGCCGGCTCGAGCGCGCGCGCCCGATCGCCATCATCGATATCGGTTCGAACTCGGTTCGCCTCGTCATCTACGAGGGTCACTCGCGCGCCCCAACCCCGCTCTACAACGAGAAGCTTCTCTGCGGCCTCGGCCGCGGGGTCGCGACCACGGGTCGGCTGCCGCCGGACGCGGTCGCGCGGGCCTTGCAGGCTTTGGCGCGTTTTCGGGTTCTCTGCCAGATGGCCGATGTCAGCTGGGTGCGGGTGCTCGCGACCGCGGCCGCCCGGGACGCCGAGAACGGGCCGGCCTTCCTGGACGCGGCCGAGCGCGCCTGCGGCCAGCGCGTGGAGCTGCTGACGGGCGACCGCGAGGCGGCGCTCTCGGCCGCGGGGGTGATCTCAAGCTTCCATGCGCCGGACGGGATCGTGGGCGACCTTGGCGGCGGCAGCCTCGAGCTCATCGACGTCCGAAACGAGAAGGCCGGCGCAGGCATCACCCTGCCGCTCGGCGGGCTCTCGCTCACCGACCTCGCCGGGGGCTCGCCCAAGAAGGCGGCCCGGATCACGCGCGAAGCCCTCGGCCGAGCCTCCGACCTGCCGGGCCTCGAAGGCAGGACGTTTTACGCCGTGGGTGGCACATTCCGGGCGCTCGCGAAGCTGCAGATGGCGGAGCGTGACTACCCGCTCCGCGTCCTGCACGCCTACGACCTTGAGCTGGACGACGGCTTCCAGAAACTCGTGGAGCGAGCGGGCGCCGGGTCGAAACGGGTCGAGGGCATCTCTGAGGCGCGGCGGCCGCTCCTGGTCTACGGGGCGTTGGTGCTGGACGAGATCGTCCGGGTCGGCCGACCGAAACGCGTCACCGTGTCGGCGCTCGGCGTACGAGAAGGACTCTTGTACGAGGAGTTGGATGCCGCGAGCCGCGCCGCCGATCCGTTGATCGCGGCCGCCGCCGAGTTCAACTTGCTTCGGTCTCGCGCGCCGCACCATGGCTATGAACTTGCCGCCTGGACCGACGCGTTCGTTCTGTCGCTCGGCCAAGACGAGGCGGCCGAAGAGCGCAGGCTGAGGCACGCGGCCTGTCTTATGGCCGATATCGGCTGGCGGGCTCACCCTAATTATCGCGGCGAGCAGAGCCTCGCTCTGATCGCGCAGGCCGCGTTCCTGTCGATCGATCATCCTGGCCGCGCGTATCTCGCGCTTGCGGTGTATTTCCGCCATTCCGGGCTATCTCTCGACAAGGTAAACCCCGTGATCGCGGCGCTCGCGACCCCGCGGCTTCTCGCCATGGCGCGGCTTCTCGCGGCGGCCCTCCGCATCGCCTACCCGGTCTCGATCGCGATGAGCGGCGTCCTGCCCCGCACGCCGCTCCTCGCTGTTGACGGCTGCATCGTCCTGAGGCTGCCGGACGCGCTCGCGTCGCTGGCGAGCGAGCGGCTGGAGAACCGGTTGAAGGCGCTCGGCCGGATCACGGGCCGGGAGGTCCGGATCGACGTCGAATAAACCGCAGGTTCGGGTGTCGATTGACGAAGGCTTCCCCTTCGTCCGACCGTGCTCGCCCGCCCGCCTCACCCCTCCCGCGGAAACGTCACCACCCGGCCGCGCTCGATTGATAGGCCGACCTCGCCGGACTTCAGGGCGAGTGCCTGGTCGCCGAAGAGCCGCCGCCGCCAACCTGAGAGAGCCGGGACCGCGGCCATGTCGCTCTCGGCGATGGCCTCGAGATCGTCGACGCTGGCGATGACCTTGGGGGCGACCCGCTCGTTCTCGGCCACGGCGCGCAGCAGCACCTTCAGGAGTTCGACGGTCGCGGCCGCGTTGCCCCGCCCGCGGGCCCGTTGCGGCACCGGCACGGTCGCGGGATCGCGGGCGAGGCCGCGTTCCACTGCGGCCAGGATGTCGGCGCCGGTTCGGGAGCGCTCGAACCCGTTCGGGATGGTCCGCAGACGCCCGAGCGCCTCGACGCTCGCGGGCGCCGCCACCGCGACGTCCATGACCGCCTCGTCCTTGAGGACGCGGCTCCGTGGGACATCCCGGGCCTGGGCCTCCCGTTCGCGCCAGGCCGCGACCTCCATCAGGACCGCTATCTCGCGCGTCTTGCGCATTCGGCCGGACAGCCGGACCCAGGCCTGCTCCGGGTCGTTCCGGTAGGTGGCGGGCGCGATCAGGACCGCCATCTCGTCCCCGAGCCAAGCGCTGCGATCCGTCCGGTCGAGCTCGTCGCGGAGCGCCTCATAGACGGCGACGAGATGCGTGACGTCGGACAGGGCGTACTCCGTCTGCGCCTCGCTCAAGGGGCGGCGCGACCAATCCGTGAAGCGCGATGACTTGTCGATCCTGGCCTTGGCGAGGTCGTTCGCGAGCTGCTCGTAGGAGACGGAATCGCCGTAGCCGCAGACCATTGCGGCGACCTGCGTGTCGACGAGCGGGGCCGGGATGACCCTGCCCATGTTCCAGATGATCTCGATGTCCTGCCGGGCGGAATGGAACACCTTCACCACGTCCGGGTCGGTCATCAGGGCGAAGAACGGCTTCAGGTCGAGGCCGGGCGCGAGGGGATCCACCAGCACGCCCTCCGCGCCGGGACCCGCCATCTGGATCAGGCAGAGCCTCGAGTAATAGGTTGTCTCCCGCATGAACTCGGTGTCGACGGTGACGAAGGGCAGCTCCGCGAAGCGGCGGCAGGCTGCGTCGAGGTCGCTCGTGTCGGTGATCGGCTGCATGAGCCGCTCATAGCCCAGCCGTTCGAAAACCGCGACCGGGAAGGCTTCTCGTCACATAGGCTTGGCGCCCGAAGGCCAGGAGACGCCCGCCTTCCTGTCGCGGCCCTGCTTGCCCTCCGCCGTGATGGCGGTCTCGATATCGCGCGTCCGAAGGTTCACCGCCCCGGGGGCCCGGCCGAGCACCACGAAGGCTGAGCCGGTGCAGACGATCAAGATGAGGGAACGCGCAAGGGGTACGAACATCGCCGGAACTCGTGGTGAGCCCGCGAGATAGCTGCCGAAGGTTCAACGAGACCTTTCGGATTTAAGTTAACGCCGCCTGGCATACGCGCCGCAGGCCTGCTCTCTGATCGCAGGGCTTGCTCTTCCCGCGCTCATCCCTTGGCCAACGGCGGCCGTTCCCCAGCGACTTCCTTGACAAGGTCTCCGCAACCATGGTCGGACCCGACTTTCCCAGATGACGGTCCCATGCATCCCTATCGCAGCCACACCTGCGGCGCGCTCCGCCCGTCCGATATCGGCCAGACGGCCCGGCTCTCCGGGTGGTGCCACCGCGTGCGCGACCATGGCGGCGTGCTCTTCATCGACCTGCGCGACCATTACGGCGTCACGCAATGCGTGGCCGATCCGGACTCGCCGGCGTTCGCGCTCGCGAACGAGTTGCGCTCCGAATGGGTGGTGCGGGTCGACGGCCGGGTGCGCGAGCGGCCGGCCGGCACCGCCAACGCCGACCTGCCGACCGGCCATGTCGAGCTCTACGTCACCGCGATCGAGGTCTTGGGTCCGGCCGCGGAGCTGCCGGTTCCGGTCTTCGGCGAGCACGATTACCCGGAGGAGATCCGGCTTAAGTACCGCTTCCTCGATCTTCGCCGCGACAAGCTGCACCGGAACATCATGCGGCGCGGCGAGATCATCGATTCGATCCGCCGACGCATGAAGGCGGGCGGCTTCTTCGAGTTCCAGACCCCGATCCTGACCGCCTCGTCGCCCGAGGGCGCGCGCGACTTCCTGGTGCCCTCAAGGCTGCATCCCGGCAAGTTCTACGCGCTGCCGCAGGCGCCGCAGCAGTTCAAGCAGCTGACCATGATCGCGGGCTTCGACCGCTACTTCCAGATCGCGCCCTGCTTCCGCGACGAGGACGCCAGGGCCGACCGCTCGCCGGGCGAGTTCTACCAGCTCGACGTCGAGATGAGCTTCGTCACCCAGGACGACGTCTTCCAGGCGGTCGAGCCGGTTTTGCGCGGGGTCTTCGAGGAGTTCGCGGACGGCAAGCGCGTCACGGGCGAGTTCCCGCGCATCACCTTCGCCGAGGCCGCGCTGAGATACGGCACCGACAAGCCGGATCTCAGGAACCCCCTCCAGATCGCGGACGTCACGGCCGAGTTCGCTGAGGAGGGCGTGACCTTCAACGCCTTCAAGAGCGTCATCCGGGCGGGCGGGGTCGTCCGGGCGATTCCGGCGCCGGGCGCCGCAACCGAGCCGCGCTCCTTCTTCGACAAGATGAACGAGTGGGCGCGAGAGGAGGGAGCGGCCGGTCTCGGCTACATCGTGTTCGGCGACGAGGACGGACGTCTCTCGGGCAAGGGCCCGATCGCGAAGTTCATCCCGGAGGACGTCCAGGCCGCGATCGCGGCCCGGGCCGGGATCGGGGCAGGGGACGCCGTGTTCTTCGCGGCCGGGGACGTGGCGAAGGCGTCGGTTCTGGCCGGCAAGGCCCGCATCCGGATCGGCGACGAGCTCGAACTGTCCGACAAGGACCAGTTCGCGTTCTGCTGGATCACCGACTTCCCGATGTACGAATGGTCGGAGGAGGAGAAGCGGATCGACTTCTCGCACAACCCCTTCTCGATGCCGAACTTCGACCAGGACGCGTTTCTCGCCCTCGGGCCGGACGACCGGGAAACCATCCTCGGCATCAAGGCCTTCCAGTACGACATCGTCTGCAACGGCATCGAGCTCTCGTCCGGCGCCATCCGAAACCACCGCCCCGAGATCATGCGCAAGGCCTTCGGGCTCGCTGGCTATGGGGAGGACGTCCTCGAGGCGAAGTTCGGCGGCATGCTGCGCGCCCTGACCTACGGCGCCCCGCCGCACGGCGGCATCGCCCCAGGGATCGACCGCATCGTGATGCTGCTCTGCGGCGAGCAGAACCTACGCGAGGTGGTGCTCTACCCGATGAACCAGCGGGCCGAGGATCTGCTGATGGGGGCGCCTTCCGAGGTGACGCCGAAGCAGCTGCGGGAGCTGCATATCCGGCTGAATTTGCCGGTGAAGGAGTGACCTGTTCGATGGGAGGCGGACGTGCAGTCGCGTTGTACTAAATCATATGACTATATTGCTCTTGCCCCCATTACATCGCTGGCAAAGTATTTGTAGATTTCCGATTGATGTCTCTCCGCCTTTCGACCAAGGATGTATGTGGTCGACCTCCAGAATGGCACCGAGCTGAGGTTTGTCGCCGCAGAGCCTGCACGTAGCGCCATCGCGCATAAGGACAAGTGCTCGCAATCTCCAGCTTACATTTCGCGGGGTCTGTCGCTTAGAGGACGTTCCAGATTGGGTCAATATAGAATCTAAATTGGATTCTTTCGCCCATTTCACAAATTCCTGCAGAGCCTCGTGCCAACTTCCGAATCTGCTGGAGTATGTGGACGCCGAGTATTTAGATATCTCACCGTTCATGTCTCTGAATCTGGGTTGCCTTCCAACATTAGCCCACACGTTTACCAGATTCTGGAAAAGTTCATCGCTTGCAATGTTGCGATTGAAATCTGCCTCCAAGCCAACAAGTCTCAACGCAGCAAGCCACGTTCCGAATCGGGCACTGACCGTGCTGGCGCTGAACTTCCCCACCTCATTATAATCGCGGAAGGTGATGCGGCGCTTGTTGAGCCGCTGAGCTGCGTTCACTAGGTCTTGTAGGATTTCGGCATCTGAGATGTCTCTGTGAAAGAGTTCTAGTTCGTAGGACATGATCTGACGTCTCAACCGGCGTGTGCGCGATACTTTGCTCTGACAGGGCGCGCCAGCCGTCCGGTCGGGGAAGCTAACAGGTCCAAGTCCGTACCTGCCGCAGTTCGCCTTGAGCTACCAGCCCCAATCCTCCTCGCATCATTCCGGATCGATCGCGGCGATGAACGCCTGGAAGGCTGGGCGCAGTTGCTCGGCAAGCTGCCGGGCGCCGTCCATCGCATCCGCGGCGCGTCTCGGCTCGAAGTCCTGGTCATAGGCGTGCATGGCCCAATGCCGAAACTTCCTCACCTCCCGGGCGAGCGTCGCCTCCTCGCTTGAGAGGATCGCAGGTCGCAGCCCCGGTATGGCCCTCGTGCTCCGATCGACGACCAGCTTGTGCCAGTCCGGCCCGGACGGCCGATCCTCTCCCAGCACATCCATCGCGCGCAGGAGGGCGTTCTCCAGCGACGTGTAGCCCGACTGCATGGCGTGCATCAGGGCCATGACGTCGCGATAAGCGTTCCGGTCGCGACCCGTGAGGCGACCGGCCTCGAACAGCTCGCAGGCGGCCCGGAGATGACGGACGGCCGAATCAACGGACCAGAGCACGTCCTCCCAGCGGCAATCTCTCACGCGAGCACCCGGCCGTCCCGAGCCACGCGACCGAGCAGCCGCTCTCCGCTCCAGCCCTTCTCGGAAAGGTCCGGCTTCAGCCCGAGCGCCCAGGCACGTTCCTCGGCATACTGCCAGGCCTCGCTCTCCAGCCCGCGCGGGAAGTCGACCATGACATCCACGTCCGAATCGTGCCGTAGCCCGCCGCGCGCCGCCGACCCGAACAGAATGAAGCGGCCGCCGTGCTCGCGCGCATAGGCGGCGAGCTCCGCCGCCAGCGCCTCCACAGCCGCCTCCATCTGGGCGACCTTCGCGCGCTTGCGCTCGGTCAGCGTAGGATAGGACATGCCTCATCATACCGCATCGCCCGTCGAAGCGCGACGCGGTCGGACTCGTAGCCGGCACAGCGGCGCGGCGAGACGGGCCTCGTGAACGCGTCGCCTCCCGTCGAAGCCGTCGTCGTGACCCATGAATCGTCCGGGCGTCTGCCCACCTGCCTCGCGGCCCTGGCCGGAGAGGGCGTGCCCTGTCTCGTCGTGGACAATGCCAGCCGTGACGGATCGGCCGAGCTCGCCCGGCAGCTCGGTGCGCGCCTCCTGCGCCTCCCCCGCAACGAAGGCTATGGGCGCGCAAACAATCTGGGGGCGCGGGCGAGCGGGGCGGAGTTCCTGCTGATTGCCAATCCCGACATCACGCCGGACGACGGCGCGGTCGTGGCCCTACTGGCAGCGGCGGAGCGCTATCCGGAGGCGGGGCTTTGGGCGCCGCGGATCGCCGAACCGAACGGTCGCTTCTTCTTCCAGCCGCGCTCTCTCCTCTCGCGGACGGGATCGAGCGACCGGTCGCCGCCAGAGGGCGATTGCTGCTGCCCGTTCCTTTCGGGCGCATGCTTTCTTGTCAGACGCGAGCTCTTCCTGGCGCTCGGCGGCTTCGACGAGAGGATCTTCCTGTTCTACGAGGATGACGATCTCTGCCGGCGGCTCGCCGATCGCGGGTTCGCGCCGGTCCATGTGCACGAGGCGGTCGTGCGGCACGGCCGCGGCAGGTCCACCGCGTCTGCGCCCGGCCGCATTTTCACGATGCGGTGGCACCAGGCCTGGTCGCGGGCCTACGTGTCGTGGAAATACGGTCTCTCGAACCCGGCGCCCCGGATGTTCGCCCTCAACGCCGCGAAGGCGCTTGCCGCCTGCCTGACCTTCCGGCGCGCGACGATCGAGCGGTACGCCGGCTCGGCTTTAGGCGCGCTCGCCGCGATGCGGGGCCGCAGCGCGCTCGCCCGCGAGGGACTGGAGGACCGGGGGCTGGGCGACGTCAAAACCTGAGATCCGGGATCAAAACCTGAGATCCAGGAGAGGAGTGCGCACGATGCGGGCGATTTCGCGAAGGTGGCGGAGAACCAGGTGCGCCTTCTGGCCGGAGGTCGAGATAGTCTGGGCGAGCTTGGCCTCCCGGGCCGCGAAGGCGCCGAGACCGTCCCGGCGAGGGATGGCGCTCGGCTCGCCCGCGCCCCCCTCGGCCCCGAAGGCAAGGAGGTCGGCGGGCGAGAGGTCCTCCTTCAGCATCAGCTTGCCCATGGTGATCCGGAGGCTCGCCGCAGCCGCGGCGGCTTCGGGCAGGAGCGGCTTCTGCAACACAATGCTGGCGTCCCGCCACTGCACCCCCTTCCGGTACACCGGGGCCCATTGCACCTGGGCTTCCAGGATGTTCAGGCGAGCGTAGCGGGCGAGCGCGGGCAGGCCGTCATCGTAGAAGCGCCAGCAATCGATTGGGAAGCGGTGCAGCGGTCCCGAACTGGGCGAGGTGACGAAAGCGAGACCGTTCGGTTTCAGGACGCGTGATATTTCGAGGATCGTCACCCAAACATATTCCGCGTGCTCGAACACCTCGCTGCACGTCACGACGTCGACCGAGGACGTCGCGATCTCCGTCCAGTCGTAGGGGTCCGCGACCACGACGTCGACGTTCGGGCCGGGTTCGATGTCGAGCCCGATCAGCGTCCAAGCCGGGTTTTGCATTACGTCCCGGTTCGACCTCTGAGTTGCGTCGACCACGGCCGAGCCGACGTCGAGGATCGTCAGCGCCGTCCCGCCGAGACCGGAGAGATAAGCCGCCCGGAAGACGCGGGCTTTGTCCAAGGCGGAGAGGTGCATCTTCCTATCTGGGGGTGGGGGCAGGCGCGAGGCGGACCCGGCAAGACCGCACTCTCTCGAGAAGATCGGCGAGGCGATGGCTCTGCAGGAGCGGGATGAGGGCGACCACCTCGTCGGCAGGCAGATCCCACCAGGCCGCGGCGACAAGGGCCTCGATTGTGGAATCGTCGAACCGCGTCCGCACGAGGCGGGCGGGGTTGCCGGCCACGATCCCGTAGGGCGGCACGTCGCGGGTTACGACCGCGCGGGCCGCGACGACCGCGCCCGGGCCGATCGTGACCCCGGACAGGATCATGGCGGCCGAGCCGAGCCAGACGTCGTGACCGAGCACGACGTCCCCGTTCGAGGCGTGCGACCCTTCGAGGTGTCGCGCGGTCGGCCAAATCTCCGGAAGCGCAGTGAACGGGTAGGTGGTCGCCCAGTCGAGCCTGTGATTCCCGCCGAGCATGATCTCGACGTGGTCCGCGATCGAGCAGTAGCGTCCGATGGTCAGCCGGCGTCCGGTCTCCGGAAAGCGGACCTTCGGCCGGCCGTAGGAATAGGCGCCGATCTCGTAGCCGTGGCGGCGGGATAGCTTCGCCAGGTGGATGGCTGTGAGGTTGTGCGGATTGCCCCAATTCCGAAGACGATGGACAAGGCTCATGGGCGGTGTGATGCCAAGATGGCGCCGCGAGCGGACGGGATAAGCAACATGGCGGACACCATCTCGGAGGATCTGAAGAGCAGCGCGCTCTTCTATCACCGCAATCCGCGGCCCGGGAAACTCGAGGTGCAGCCGACGAAGCCGCTCGGCAACCAGCGCGACCTCGCGCTCGCCTATACGCCGGGCGTCGCGATCGCCTGCGAGGCGATCGTGGCGGACCCGGCCGAAGCCGCGACGCTCACCGCACGGCAGAACCTGGTGGCCGTCGTGTCGAATGGGACGGCCGTCCTCGGGCTCGGCAATATCGGCCCGCTCGCGTCGAAACCCGTGATGGAAGGCAAGGCGGTCCTGTTCAAGAAGTTCGCCGGGATCGACGTCTTCGATATCGAGGTGGCCGAGACGGACGTGGCGCGGCTGGTCGATGTCGTGGCCGCGCTGGAGCCGACATTCGGGGGCATCAACCTAGAGGACATCAAGGCTCCCGAATGCTTCGAGGTCGAGGAGCAGCTAAAGGCCCGGATGGGCATCCCTGTCTTCCACGACGACCAGCACGGAACGGCGATCATCGTCGGGGCCGCCGTGGTGAACGCCCTTGAGCTCGGCGGCAAGCGCCTGGACGAGGTCAAGGTCGTGACCTCGGGGGCGGGGGCAGCCGCTCTCGCCACCCTGAACCTCCTCGTCTCGCTCGGCGTCCGGCGCGAGAACATCTGGGTCACGGATATCGAGGGCGTCGTCTACGAGGGCCGCCCCACCCTCATGGACCGTTGGAAGTCGATCTACTCGCAGAGGACCGACAAGCGCACCCTCGCCGAGGTGATCGAGGGCGCGGACGTCGTGATCGGCTTGTCGGCCGCGGGCGTCATCAAGCCCGAGATGCTGGCCCGGATGGCGCCGGCCCCGCTCGTGCTGGCCTTGGCCAACCCCACGCCGGAAATTATGCCGGACCTTGCCCGGGAGGCGCGGCCGGACGCGCTCATCTGCACCGGCCGGTCGGACTTCCCGAACCAGGTCAACAACGTCCTCTGTTTTCCCTACATCTTCCGCGGCGCGCTCGATGTCGGCGCCTCGACCATTAACGAGGAGATGAAGGCCGCCGCCGTGAGAGCGATCGCTGCGCTCGCCCGCGAAGCGCCGTCGGATGTTGTGGCCCGGGCCTATGGCGGCGAGGCGCGGCCTTTCGGGCCGGATTCCCTGATCCCGAGCCCTTTCGATCCGCGGCTCATCCTGCGGATCGCCCCGGCCGTCGCCGCGGCCGCCATAAAGAGCGGTGTCGCCACTCGTCCGATCGCCGACCTCGCCGCCTACGCCGAATCGTTGACGCGCTTCGTGTTCCGGTCCGGCTTCATCATGAAGCCGCTCTTCACGGCCGCGAAGGCGTCGCCGCGGCGCGTCATCTACGCCGAAGGCGAGGACGAGCGCGTGCTGCGGGCCGTGCAGGCGGTGGTGGAGGAGGGCCTGGCGCGCCCGATCCTGATCGGCCGCCCCGCCGTCGTCGAGGCGCGCCTGAAGCGGTTCGGATTGTCGATGGTGCCGGGGCGGGACTTCGACCTGACCAACCCGGAGGACGATCCGCGCTATCGCGACTACGTCACGACCTTCCTCGACGTTGCGGGCCGCAAGGGCATCACGGCCGATGCGGCCCGCACGCTGGTTCGCACGAACGCGACCGTGATCGGCGCGCTGGCGCTCAAGCGCGGCGAGGCGGATGCCCTGCTCTGCGGGCTGGAAGGGCGTTTCCGATCGAACCTCCGGCACATTTTCGACATCGTCGGGCTCGCCCCGGGCATCCACGAACTCGCCGCCATGAGCCTCCTCGTCACCTCGCGGGGGGCCTATTTTCTGGCCGACACGCATGTCCGGGTCGACCCGAGCGCAGCCGAGATCGCCGAGATGACCATCTCATGCGCGAGCCATGTGCGCCGCTTCGGGATCGATCCGAGGATCGCGCTGCTGTCGCATTCGGATTTCGGCTCCTCCGATTCCAACTCGGCGAAGAAGATGCGGGCTGCGCTGGCGCTCGTTCGCGAGATGGCGCCGGCGCTCGAGATCGACGGTGAGATGGCGGCCGATACCGCCCTTTCGCAGCTGATCCGCGACCGCGTCTATGCCGGATCGACGCTCAAGGGCGAGGCGAACCTTCTCGTGATGCCGAACCTCGATGCGGCGAACATCGCCTTTCAGCTCGTGAAGATCATGGCCGATGCGCTTCCGGTCGGGCCGATCCTGATCGGGCCCGCGCAGCCCGTCCATCTCCTGACGCCGTCCGTCACGGCACGCGGCATCGTGAACATGACCGCGGTCGCGGTGGTCGAGGCGCAATCGGCCGCCGAGGTCAAGGCCGGAGCCTCCGCGATCTGACTATTCGGCGGTCGCGGTGACCTCGAGCGCGTCCAGGACCGAGGCCGGATCCGGACCCGCGGCGAAATCCGCGATGCCGTAGCCGGCCGGCTGCTTCGCGCGCGCCGTGATGACGAGGCGGCCCGGCTTCGCGACGAATTTGGCGACGGCCTGAGCGAGAGTCTTCGCACCCGCCGAGTTTCCGAGGATGGCAGGAATGCCGACCGCGGCCGCCATGCCGTACTCTCGCCGAATGTCTTCCGAATTTCTATTCTGCCGCTTGGCCTGGCGCGCGATGATGCGCTCGAAGAGGCCGCGGTTCTCGATGCCGATCTCCGCCGATTTCGCTGTTGCGCCGAGCGCCGCCACCGAGGCGACCGCGGTGTCGGGATTGAACACGTCCCGAGACACGTTGCCGATAACCGCCCTGAGCATCGCGGCTCCGATGTCGGCTCCGTCCAGCGACACCTCCCGCATCACCAACTCTTGGGCGGCCTCGTTCCAGCCGAGACTGATCGCGAGCGACGTCACCACGCGCTCGTAGCCGAGGCTCGCAAGCTGTTTCAGGGCGTCAATCTCGGGGTTTGGAGACACCGGGAAGGATACGTCGCGGAGCGTGAAGCGCAGATCGCTCGGGATCCCGTCCACGGCTTTTCCAGCCGCGACCTCGATCTGCCCGAGCGAGACCCGCATCGGCGGCGGAGATCCCTGAGCCGCCGTCTTGGAACCAGGAACGTCGACCTCGAGCCCGTTCATGCTGACGTCGCCGAGAATGGGGACAAGCCCACGAAGCACGGCCGCGCTTGGCGGGCCGGAACTGGCGCCGAACTCCCGCAAGGCGCCGAGCAGCGGGCCCATGGACAAGCCCCCGAACGACAGCGACGAGAAGCGGACTCGACCCCCCTCCGAGCCCGCGTCAAAGCCGTCGACGCGAACCTCCGCAGCACGCGCTCCGCTCGCCCCCGAGAACGCCATTCGGCTCAGACGTCCGCTGCCGTTGCTGTCGCGCCCGCCGAAGGTGATGTCCGTCGCCTCCATGGCCCCGACTGCGAAGGCGTCGAACAGCTCCGAAAGGGCATCGATGCTGCGCCGGCGGGCCTCCGGAGACGCTCCCTTCAAATCCGGGTTGGCTGCCAAGGCGTTCAAAGTCCCGGCCCAGCCCGCCGATGTCGGACGGGCCGAGAGGTCACGACCGGACAATCGGCCGATGCGAGTGGGATTTCCGGACGGATCGGTGAAGGTCAACCCGTCGACCGAAAAGGCCCCGTAGATGCGCTTCAGCGCCACGTCCGGCGTGCCCTTCGTCGTGAAGAGCCCGACCGCGAGGTCGAGATCGAGATCCTCGATGGCGAAACGCCCGAAGCTGCCCCGCACCGCTCCCTTGCCGTCGGTCGTTTCGATGCTGCCGGTCGCGGCCGACACGGACGCGATCTTGCCGCCTCTCACCTTCGAGAAGACTGCGTCACGATAGGTGGTCACCTGCCGCCCCTGCGGCGTCGTGACCTCCGAGATGATTTCGGGCAGCAGGATCGAGGCCACGTCGAGCCTTCTGACGCGATCCGCGAGCGGTTCGGGTGAGGTCGCGTCGAAAAGGCGTATCAGCTCGGTTTGGGACAGCGTCGTGCCGCGAAACTCGGCACGAGGGGCGCGGTACGAGATATCGCCGAAGGCGAATGTGAGGTTCTCAAGGACGGTATCGGACGTCTGGGCCGCCGCTGGAGCAGGAGAGAGCGTCCTGATTGCGACCCCGGAGAGCGCGACGCAGGCAACGACGGCGGAAACGGACAGAGCGCGGCGAAGGAGAGCGAGTCGTGCCGCCATGAGGCCTCCAGGGTCCCGTCACGCTCTCTTTTAGCGGGCGGCGACCGGGTGTCAGAGGGAGAACGAGGTGCCGCAGCCGCAGGACGAGGTGGCCTGGGGGTTGTCGATCCGGAAGGACTGGCCGATGAGATCGTCCACGAAATCGACGATCGAACCTTTCAGGTACTGCAGCGAGGTCTCGTCGATCAACACGCTCGCGCGCCCTTGCTCGAGCATCAGGTCGTCCTGCTGCGGCGCGGCATCGACGTCGAAGCCGTAGCTGAAGCCGGAGCAGCCCCCTCCATTGACGCTGATGCGCAGCATGGAGCCGGCCGGCTCGGAGGCGAGGATCTCGCCGATTCGCCGGGCGGCCCGGTCCGTGAGGACGACGTCGGTCGTGGGGGCGGAATGTTGCATGGCGATCTGGAGCTTGCCGGTTTGCCTCTCCGGAAGGTAAGCCGCAGCCTGCTGAGCCGCAAGCCGGGGCGCGGGCGCCGGGATCGATCGGGACGCGAAGCGACGTGCTGCACGAGGCGCGCAAACCAGGAGAGCGCCGGCAGGCGGCCTACTCCTGCCGTTCCGACGCGAGCCGGGGGCGGCTCCATCCCGAGGAGCCCTCGCGGACGCGGGGCGAGTTTCAGCGCGACCGGGATCGAATCGTCCACTCGGCCGCTTTCCGCCGCCTGACGCACAAGACGCAGGTCTTCGTCTACCACGAAGGGGACCACTTCCGCACCCGCCTGACCCACAGCCTCGAGGTCAGCCAGATCGCCCGCTCGCTCGCCCGCTCGCTTGGGCTGGACGAGGACTTGGCCGAAGCCCTGGCGCTCTCGCACGACCTCGGCCACACGCCCTTCGGGCATACCGGCGAGGACGCGCTGGATTCCTGCCTCGCGTCGTTCGGCGGTTTTGACCACAACGCTCAGGCGTTCCGGATCGTGACCCGCCTCGAGCGCCGATACGCCGCCTTCGACGGCCTGAACCTCGCCTGGGAGACGCTGGAGGGTCTGGTGAAGCATAACGGGCCATTGCTCGATGCCGAGGGCGTGGCGACAGAGCGTTACCTTGCCCGAGGCGTGCCGCTCGCAATCCTGAAATACGACCGGATCCAGCCGCTCGGGCTCTCGACCCACTCCTCGGGCGAGGCTCAGGCGGCCGCGATCGCTGACGACATCGCCTACAATGCCCACGATCTCGACGACGGTCTCAGGGTCGGCATCCTCGAATTCGAGGAACTTCGGACCGTGCCGCTCCTGGCGGAGCTCCTCTTGGAGATCGACCGTCTCGGACCGGGCCTGGACCCCTCGCGCCGCATTCACGAGCTGACGCGTCGGGTCATCACCCGGCTCGTGGAGGATGTCGTGGCAGAGGGGGAGCGGCGCCTGAGCCACCTCAATCCGGCTTCCGTGGACGACGTCCGGGCGGCGGACGCGGCCGTGGTCGCGTTCTCGCCCGGCATGGCGGAGGCGGACCGGTCGATCAAAGCCTTCCTGCTCGGCAGGCTCTATCGGCATCCCCGCCTCATGACGGTCCGGGCAGGCGCGGAGGAGGTCGTGAATAACCTCTTCCGGGGCTTCTTGACCGAGCCAGCGACGCTGCCAGCCGAGTGGCGTCGCGAGCTGGACCCGGTCGACGAGAGGCGTCTCGCACGCCGGGTCGGGGATTACATCGCGGGCATGACCGACCGGTATGCCCTCCTGGAGCATCGCCGTCTTTTCGAGCGAACGCCGGACCTGCGGCTCGCGTGAGCGTCCTCGGCGGTCCATTGGAGCGCCTGGACGGCGCCGGCGTGACAGCACCCCTCCCGATTGCTAGGCGACCTCTGGCGGAGCTACTGCGGCGCCGCCGCGTCGAGAGATATCCATGAACGTTTTCGGGGTCTTCAAGCTCCGTGTTCGCGAGGCGGTTGAGCGGCTGATCGTGGCCGGACGCGTGCCGTCCGGGCTCGATCTCTCCCGCGTCCTCGTCGAGCCGCCCCGGGAGGCTAGCCATGGCGACCTCGCGACCAATGCCGCGATGGCGATTGCGAAGCCCGCCGGGATGAGCCCCCGCGTACTGGCCGAACTCCTGGCAGAAGATCTGCGCACGGATCCGCGCATTGTCGAAGCGTCGGTCGCCGGCCCGGGTTTCATCAATGTGCGTTTGGAGCCAAGCGTACATCACGACGTGATCCGGGCCGTCCTCCTGGACCCCGCGGGCTTCGGGCGGAGCGGGCAAGGCGCCGGCCAGCCGGTCAGTGTCGAGTACGTGTCCGCGAACCCGACCGGCCCCCTGCATGTCGGCCATGGCCGCGGCGCCGTGTACGGCGACGCGCTCGCAAACCTCCTCGCCTTTGCGGGCTACGCGGTCACGCGCGAATACTACGTCAATGATGCCGGCGCGCAGGTCGACGCGCTCGCTCGCTCCGCCCATCTCCGTTACCGAGAGGCGCTGGGCGAGGAACTCGGCCCGATTCCGGAAGGCCTCTACCCGGGCGATTATCTGAAACCTGTCGGCGAAGCCGTCGCCGCGGGGTTCGGCCGATCGCTCCTCGACCGACCGGAAGAGGAATGGCTGCCGCCGGTCAGGGCCGCCGCGATCGCGTCGATGATGGCGCTGGTCCGGGACGACCTCGAGATCCTCGGCATTCGGCACGATGTGTTCTTCTCCGAGCGCTCCCTTTCCAGCGGTCCCGACGAGATAGCCGCCACGATCGCGGAGCTCCGAGCCCGTAACCTCGTCTATGAGGGGCGGCTGCCGCCCCCGAAAGGGCAGATCGACGAAGATTGGGAGGACCGCGAGCAGACGCTGTTCCGGGCGAGCGAGTTCGGGGACGACGCGGACCGCCCCCTGCTGAAATCCGACGGCTCGTACACGTATTTTGCGGCCGACATCGCCTATCACCGCTCGAAATTCGAGCGCGGCTTTTCGGCGATGATCGACGTCTGGGGCGCCGATCACGGCGGCTACGTCAAGCGGATGAGAGCGGCCGTGAAAGCCGTCAGCGCCGGCTCGGCAGACCTTGACGTGAAACTCTGCCAGCTCGTCCGGCTGCTGCGACGCGGCGAGCCGGTCAAGATGTCGAAACGCGCCGGGACGTTCGTGACCCTTCGCGAGGTCGTGGACGAGGTCGGCGTGGATCCAACCCGCTTCATGATGCTGCACCGAAAGAACGATGCTCCGCTCGACTTCGACCTCGCCAAGGTGGTCGAGCAGTCCAAGGACAATCCCGTCTTCTACGTCCAATACGCCCATGCGCGCTGCGCCTCGGTGTTTCGCCAGGCCGAGGAGGTGTCCGGCCAGCCCCGGTCGCGGGCGGCGCTCGCGGCGGCTGACCTGTCCGTCCTCACCGACGAGGCGGAAATCGAACTCGGACGACGAATCGGGCAATATCCGCGCATGATCGAGGCCGCTGCGGCCGCGCACGAACCTCATCGGATCGCCTTTTATCTCTACGATCTTGCTGGGCTCTTTCACGCGCTTTGGAACAAGGGCAAAGACTTGCCGCAATTACGGTTTGTTAAGCAGGGCGATGAAAGGTCGACGATTGCGAGACTCGCGCTATTGGGTGCGCTGAAGGGCGTGCTCGAATCGGGTCTCTCGATCTTGGGCGTCCGTGCTCCGGACGAGATGCGTTGATGCGCGACCTGCACGAAGCCCACATTGCCGTCGGACGGTCTGGAACCCACCTGCGGGTTTGCCGGCTGCATCCGGGCCGGAGAGTGATCCTATGAGTGAAGCCAGAAACCAGCGCTTCGAGATCGATATCGAAGAGATCGAGCGTCAATTGCGGCGCTCGGCCGAGGTTGCGCCGGCAGCCCGGCCAGACCCCCTTTCCGAACTCGCCCGCATCGTCGGACAGGACGACCCCTTTGGCGGGATCCTCGGCGGGAAGCGCGGAGAGCCGGCCCGGTCGAATGTTCATCCCTTGAACCGGCAGGGGCAACCAGCGCCCGATCTCGACGACGAGGTTCGGGGGGTTCTTCACGGGGACACGGACCGAGCCGCCCAGCAGGCCCACCGTGCGCCGTTCGATCCCGTGGCCGAGTCCTATGGGTCCGCGGAGGCGGCTCTCCTGCAAGAGGATATGCAGCCTCTCCGGCCCAGGCGATCGCGGGGCCGCCTCGCGGGCGTGCTGGTGACGCTTTTGGTGACCACGGGAGTGGTGGCGGGTGGGCTCTACTGGCGCAAGTCAGGCGGCGCCTTTACATCGACGGGCGCTCCCCCGGTCATTACGGCGGACAAGACGCCGCTCAAGGTCGCACCCGAAAGCCCGGGCGGCATGGACGTTCCGAACCAGGACCGCCAGATCTACCAGCGCAGTCAGACCGACGGGCAGAGTCGCGTGGTCGACGGCCGCGAACAGCCGGTCGACGTGCGCGAAGCATCCCGGAATCTGCCTCCCCTCCCTCAGGGTGGTGTCTCCGCGAGAGCGCCCGTGCCGTCGTCGCAGCAGAATGACCCGATAGGGCCGGTTCCGGACGGGCGGCTCGCAGCCGGCGCTCCGGCACGGGGCAGCAGCGCGGTCGCGAACGCGCTCGGCGAGCCCCGCCGTGTCCGGACCGTCGCCGTGCGGCCTGACGGCACGACCTACACGCCGGCCGTAACCGGAAGCCTGACCGACTCTGTTCCAAGTTTGCTTCCCGGCAACACGCTGCCGCCGCCGATTCCAGTCACGACCGTAAGCGTTCCGGCCCGCACCACCGCTTCGAATGGCGCCCCGACGGCGGCGAACCCGGCTGCGGCCACGACGGGCGCTGCGCCGAACTCGGTGTCGACATCCGATACGCCGCCCGTCGGCGGGGCCTCAAGCTCCGTGCTCCCGCCACCGCGCCCGAAACTTGACGGCCGCAGAGTGACTGGGGCGGCCGAGGCCCCGGTCCGCGTAGCTGCTGTCCAGGAACCCGCGGACCGGCCCGAGCCAGCGGCCGGACGCGCCAACTTCTCGGTCCAGGTTGCCGTCAGATCGAGCGCGGAGGAGGCCCAGACCGCCTATGGCCAGCTGCAGAGCAAGTTCGCGGGAAGCCTCGAGGGCAAGACGGCGCAGATCACCCAGGCTGAGGTCGGCGGCAAGACGGTGCACCGGGTGCGGGTCGGTCCGATGTCGAAAAACGACGCCACCGCCCTTTGCACGGAGCTGAAATCGTCGGGCGGCTCGTGCTTCGTCGCCGGCATTTGATAGCGCTGTCGCCGGCGTTCTCGGCACGGCCGTCGTGACTGCGCGCGCCTTCGTGGTCGGATGCTCGGGCCCCGAGCTGACGGATGAGGAGCGCGCCTTCCTGATCGAGGCTGAGCCGTTCGGCCTTATCCTCTTTCGCCGCAACATCGTCTCGCCGGAACAGGTTCGCGCCCTGACGGACGTGTTTCGCGACGTGGTCGGGCGGCACGACGCCCCGGTCCTTATCGACCAGGAGGGCGGCCGCGTCCAGCGCCTGGGGTCGCCGCATTGGCCGCGTTATCCGGCCGGGGGCGCCTTTGGGCGGATCGGAAAGGCAGGAGGATCGATTGGGTGTGAGGCGGCCCGGCTCGGCGCTCGGCTGATTGCGCATGACCTTCGGTCGCTCGGCATCACGGTGAATTGCATGCCTGTGCTCGACGTGCCGCTTGCCGGCGCGCACGAGATCATCGGCGACCGCGCTTACGCCGAGGAGCCGGAGGCGGTGGCTTCACTCGGCGGCGCTGTGGCCGAAGGCCTGCTCGACGGCGGCGTGCTTCCGGTCCTGAAGCACATTCCCGGACATGGCCGGGCGGGGTCGGATAGCCACGAGCGGCTGCCTCGTGTCGACGCTCCCCTCCAGGCGCTGCGGGATCGCGACTTCCGCCCCTTCCAGGCGCTGGCTCGTCTGCCCGCTGCCATGACAGCGCATGTCGTATACGAGGCGATCGATCCCGAGCGCCCCGCCACGATCTCCCCTGTGGTGGTCGACCGCATCATCCGCGGGGAGATCGGCTTCGACGGGCTCTTGCTGACCGACGACCTGTCAATGCACGCCCTCTCCGGCGATTTCTGCGCGCGAGCTGAGGCAGCATTCCGGGCCGGGTGCGACATCGCCCTGCATTGCAACGGTGATCTCGCCGAGATGAGGGGCGTCGCCGAAGCCTCGCCTCGCCTCTCCGGGACTGCGCTGAGACGAGCCGAGGCCGTGCTGGCGCTGATCAGCCGTGAGCCGGCGGACGATTTCGACCCTGTGAATGGCCGTCGCGCCTTCGAGACGGCGCTGGCCGAGGCGGCGTAACGTCCAAGCTCACCCGGTTTCGATTCGACACCTCGATGAACGAAGACGTGCCGTTCGACAGCGGATCTCCCGAGCGATCGTCCGGCGATCCCTCTCTGGTGGTCGACGTAGTCGGTTTCGAGGGCCCGCTCGACCTCTTGCTCGACCTCGCGCGTCGGCAAAGGGTTGATCTGCACGAGATCTCGGTCCTGGCGTTGGCCGAGCAATACCTTGCCTTTGTCGAGACTGCGGGGAGGATGCGGCTCGAGCTCGCGGCCAACTACCTCGTGATGGCGGCGTGGCTCGCTTATCTCAAATCCCGCCTTCTCCTCCCGGAGCCGCCGCAGGCGGAGGGCCCCGAGGCACGTGATCTCGTGGCGGCGCTCGCGCTTCGGCTGCGACGCTTGGAGGCCATCAGGGAGGCGGCGAGGCGCCTGACGGATCGACATCGTCTCGGGCGCGACATCTTCGGGCGCGGCGCACGGGAGCGGGAACTGGATGCGCGGCCGCAGGTCTACGCAGGAACCCTGCACGATCTGCTGATGGCGTATGCAGTCCAGCGACAGCGGCGGATCGCGAGGCCGGTCACGATGGCGCGGCGAGCGGGTTGGTCAGTCGCGGAGGCGAGGGCCGCGTTGGAGCGGTTGATCGGCCAGGCGGGTGATTGGGTCGAACTCGACGGCTACCTGGCGCGCTACGCCTCGCCGGGTCCGGCGAGACCGAGCGTCCTGGCCTCCGCGCTCTCGGCCGCGCTGGAGATGGTGCGCGAAGGCCGGGCGGTCCTTCGGCAGGAGGAACCCTTCGCCCCCCTCATGTTCAAGCGGAACGGGCTAGGCCTGCGGAGTGCTGCGCCGTGACGGCGGCGCTGAAGCTCCTCGAGGCGCTGTCTCGTTCTGTCGCCGAAACGTTTCCCTCAGGCCAGGATCAAGACGAGCCGCTGCGGGTGGCGGAGGCCCTCCTGTTCGTCTCGGCCGAGCCGATGAACGTCGACGATCTCGCGTCCCGTCTGCCTGCCGACGCGGATGTCCCCTCAATCGTCGACGAACTCGCCCGCGCCTATGCCGGCCGCGGAGTCAATCTCGTCCGGGTGGCTGGTGGCTGGGCCTTCCGCACGGCCGAGGATCTAGCCGGCGCCCTGGCCCAGGAAGCGCCTTCGACCCAGAAGCTGTCCAGCGCCGCCATGGAGGTCCTGGCGATCGTCGCCTATCATCAGCCGACAACCCGCGCCGAGATCGAGGCGATCAGGGGTGTCTCGGCCTCGAAGGGGACACTCGACACGCTGATCAAGACGGGATGGGTCCGGCTCCGGGGACGCCGGCGGGCGCCCGGACGGCCCGTCACCTACGGAACCACGCCGACGTTCCTCAACCAGTTCGGCCTCGACGCCATCACGGACCTGCCGGGCTTGGAGGAGCTGAAGGGGCTCGGCTTCCTGGAAGGCCGCGTTCCAACCGACATGGCAATGCCGATCCCCTCAGACGTCTCCGCCTTGGGCCCGGATGAGGATCCGCTGGAGCCGGATCTCCTCTCCGTCACCCCATTCGAGACGTGAGCGTCGCGGGAGGAAGAGCTACAGCCTTATCCAGGCGCTCAGCCCAGCATAGGGCGAGCCGTGACGATGCGCGTCGTCGTGCATCCATCCGCCGGACAGCCGCAGGTTCACGATGCCGAGCGCGACGCCCGTCACGTGCGCACCCCAGCGGACCTCGCTGTAGGTCGGGGTCGCGTATACCGTCACCTCGGGACCGAGATAGGCCTTGTCGCTCAACCGCCAGCCGGCCGAAGCCCGGGCCCAGACGCTCGACCGGACCGACCCGGCGACCAGCGTGCCGGTGAGGAGCGTCTCGGGGGTGGGATGCGCCCAGACCTCCACCTGACCGCGAGCCCCCAACCGCGGTCGCGAGAAGCGGGACACGCGGCCGTCGACGGCCACTTGCTGCTGGTGGATCTCGGGTCCCGCATAGGCCGCGATGTAGACGGGGCCGAGCGTCCATTGATGCCCGAGAAGGGCGCTGGTCTCGTGGACGAAGCGGACCACGGGCACCTTCGCGCCCTCGACCTTGATGCTCTCCCGCGTCAACCCGAACCCCGTCGTCTCCATGGCGACGAAGCCGGGCCGGTCGAGCGGACCGGTGAGCGTCTGCTTGGCGCCTCCGCTCGCGAACACGGATCGGCCCGCATCCAGGCTCCCGAAGATCACGGTGTGCTGGTCTTCGGGGCGAATGAAAAGGTCTTCGTCGCGCGGAGAAGCGTGCGCCAGCACGCCCGAACAGGCGGCGAGGCAGGCCGCCAGCACGTTGACGCGAAGGGACACGGAACGCGACACTCGACCGCTCCCCAACACGACACGGGCGGTTCAGCATACCGCTTCGGTACGGTTCGGAAAGGGGGCAAGTCCGAGCGCTCGCGCAATCGGAGTCCCGAGCCGGCAGACGAGCAACCGGCGCGTCACCTACCGGTGCGAAACGGTTAACAATCGTGGGTCACACTGATGATCGTCGCCGGGTTCAGGTGAGAAGGGCTGACGGTCCCCGGCGCGAGGAGGTGCTATGGTCGCCAACGACTTTCGCCGGCAGATGGAAGGTTATGGGCTCACGACGGCCAAGATCTTCTATGGTCTCCCGGATCATCCAAAGCTGCTCCAGACGTTCGTCTGGCAGCATTACGACTTGGCGCCGCGCTTTCCAGTCCTGAACAAGTTCCTCGATTTCTGGCGCCGTGAGATCGAGGGCCCGCTCCACTCGGTGACCGTGGCTCATTGCGGCCTGATCAGGCCTGCCGAGTTCCGCGCCGTGAACGGCGAATTGACGCTGCATTGAGCAGATGTGGCCGGTCTAGCGGCGCCGCCGCTTGGCCGGGCCGTCCCGCTGGGGTAGAGGAGCCGTCAACTCGCTCCGCTGGTTGTACGGTTGTTGTCTGAGGCGCGCATTTCAGCGGTCCTGTCGTCTTTGGCAGGGAACGCAGGTCATCGGCTGACCGTCGCGGACGTGGTGGCGGTGCTGCGCGACCGCGCGTTCGCAATCCTCGTCGTGCTTCTGGGTCTTCCGAACTGCCTTCCCATGCCGCCGCCGATCCCGCTCGTGTGCGGCCTCCTGCTGGCCTTGGTCGCCGCCCAGCTCGCGGCGGGTTTCGGCACCCCCTGGCTCCCGAAAGCCCTGCTCCGGCGATCCATTCCGCAAGACGCAGTGGATCGGGCGATCTCGCGGGCGCTCCCGGTCCTGCGCAGGCTGGAGCGCTGGTCGCGTCCGCGATTCCGCTTCCTCGAGACGCCCCTCGCGCTGCGCTTGATCGGGTTCCTCCTGGTCGCGCTGGCGATCGGGCTGATCGTGGCGGCTCCGGTCATCGGTCAGATTCCGCTCGGGCTCGCCGTCTGCTTGGTCGGCCTCGGCCTGGTTGAGCGTGACGGTGTTCTCGTGATCGTCGGGATCGCGGTCGGGGCCGCCGGGCTCGCGGCGAATTTCGGCTTCGCGTATGCGATCTTCTCGGTGATCGAGCATGTGTTCTGGGGGGCTCCGAAGAGCTTACCGATTGTTCACCTGAGCGCGATGCTGGCGTAATCCGGACGGGCCTAGATCATCCCTCGTCAGATCGGGTCAGAGAGCGACGCCACGAAAGACGAGGCGATTGCTCGCAGGTCACCTGCAGTCTTGACCCCACCACGACGAGACGCGGGCTGCATTCGTCGCCCCCCGCCAGCTTTGCGTTTCGTGACGGCAGGCCGGGTTTCTCACCCGGCCTGCCGTTCCCTGCTTCTACCGGCACCCATCCGGGCTTAAGCTGACGTTCATGCGTATCCTGGTCATCGAGGACGATCGCGAAGCCCTGGCCTATCTCGTGAAGGCGTTCCGAGAGGCGGGTCACAATGCCGACCAGGCGCCCGACGGCCTCGACGGCTACGCCTTGGCGAGGGATGGCGATTACGACGTCCTCGTCGTCGACCGCATGCTGCCCAAGCTCGACGGGCTGTCGTTGATCCGGTCTTTGCGCGAGCAGAAGGTCGAAACGCCCGCGCTCATCCTGTCGGCGCTGGCCCAGGTCGATGACCGGGTGAAGGGCTTGCGGGCAGGCGGCGACGATTACCTGTCGAAACCGTATTCCTTCGCCGAGCTCCTGGCGCGGGTCGAAGTCCTGGAGCGTCGCGGCAGCCGCTCGGCGGGCGGCCAGCCCACGAGTTATCGCGTCAGCGACCTCGAACTCGATCGGCTCTCCCACCGCGTGACCCGGGGCGGGCAGGACATTCCCCTCCAGCCGCGCGAGTTCAGGCTGCTGGAATACCTCATGCGGCATGCCGGGCAGGTCGTCACCAGGACCATGCTGCTCGAGAATGTCTGGGACTATCACTTCGACCCTCAGACCAACGTCATCGACGTGCACGTGTCGCGGCTCCGCTCGAAGATCGACAAGGGGTTCAACGGCCCTCTCATCCACACCGTGCGTGGCGCCGGGTATATGGTCCGTGACGGCGCGCGGTAGCCTGCTCCCGAAGCTTTTTCGGACGACGGCGTTCAGGCTATCGCTCGTCTACCTGGCGGTCTTCGCGGTCTCCGTCTTTCTCATCCTCGGCTACGTCGCCTGGAACGCGACCCGGATCTTCAACGATCAGGTCGTGGATACGATCGAGGCCGAGATCACCGGTCTTGCCGAGCAGTACCGTCTGGCCGGTATCCGGCGGCTCGTCGCGATCGTGGACCGGCGAAGCCGACAGCCCGGCGCTTCCCTCTACCTCGTCACGACCTCCCAGGGCGAGCGCATTGCCGGCAATGTCGGCTCCCTGCCGCCCGGGACGCTCGACACGGCGGGCCAGCGGGAGGTCGGTTACGCCCGGACGGACGAGGAAACGCGCGACCACGTCGCGATCGTGCGCGTTTTCCTGCTTCCCGGCGGCTTCCGGCTTCTCGTCGGACGCGATGTCGAGGACCGGCTTCGCATCCGCGACATCATGAGCCGCGCTCTCGGCGTCTCCCTTCTCCTCGTCGGCGTGCTCGGGTGCCTCGGCGGGTGGTTCGTGACCCGGCGGGTCCTTGGTCGCATCGACGGGATGACGGGCACGACGGAGAGCATCATGGCCGGCAATCTCGCCGGGCGGCTCGAGATCGCCGGTACGGGCGACGAGCTCGACCGGCTCGCGCTCAACCTGAACGCCATGCTCGACCGGATCGGCGAGCTGATGACCGGCATCAGCGAGGTGTCGAACACGATCGCGCACGATCTCAGGACGCCGCTGACGCGCCTCCGCAACCGGGCCGACGAGGCGCTCAGAGGCTCGGGCCGCCCGGAGGAGCTGCGGGAGGCAATTGGGTCCATCATCGAGGAGAGCGACAATCTCATCAGGGTTTTCAACGCGCTCCTAATGATCGCGCGGCTGGAGGCCGGCCATGCGAGCGAATCGATGGCGGATTTCGACGCCGCCGAGGTGACGCAAGGGCTGGCCGAGCTCTACGAACCTCTCGCGGAAGAGGCCGGATTGGAGATCAAGCTCGACGTCGCGCCCGACTTGCCGGTTCACGGCAGTCGCGAACTCCTCGGCCAGGCGGTCGCGAACCTGATCGACAACGCCATCAAGTACGGCGGCGCCGGAGCCTCGGGAACGCCGCCCGGGCCCGTGCTGGTGACCGCCGAACGCGATGAAACCCGCATCCGCATCAAGGTTGCGGATAATGGGCCCGGGATCCCGGAGGCAGACCGCGAGCGCGTGCTCGGCCGCTTCGTGCGGCTCGAGACGGCCCGGACGCGACCCGGCTTCGGGCTCGGGCTCAGCCTCGCGGCCGCGGTCGCGCGCCTGCATGGCGGAGCGCTGACCTTGGCGGACCACCGGCCGGGCCTGGAGGCGGTCCTCTCGCTGCCCGTGCGCTCGGCAGCTCGCGCTTGACCGACCCATGCGGTCCCGAAACGCTCGCCGGGCTGGTTCGGGCGAAGCATGGCGGCGCGCCGTCCGCCTTCGCGGAGCTCGTCGATCGGCTGCACCGGCACTCGCCGTTCCTTTCGCGGCTGGCGCGGGCTGATCCTGCCCGCCTGGAGGCCTTCGCGGCGAGCGCTCCCGCGACCTCGCTGGAGGTCATCGTGGACGGCCAGGATCGCCTCGGCTCGCGCTTCGTCGCCGGCGACATCGGACGCGGGGAGGTGATGACGGAGCTGCGGCGCAACCGCGGCGCCCACGCGCTCCTGGTCGCCTTGGCCGATATCGGTCAGGTCTGGTCGGTCGAGGAGGTCACGGGCGCGCTGACCCGCTTCGCCGACGCCTCCGTCCGGACCGCCGTCACGGTGGCGCTGCACGAGGTCGCTTCTGCCGGCAAGCTCGATCAAAGGGCCATCGGCCCGGAGGGCGCCGGCAGCGGGATCCTGGTCTTGGCTCTCGGGAAGCATGGGGCAGGCGAGCTCAATTACTCGAGCGATATCGATCTGATCGTCTTCTTCGATCCAACCGCGTCCGCGCTGCCCGCGGGCGCCGAGCCGTCGCGCCTCTACAATCGGGTCGCCCAGGCCGTGGTGAAGCTCCTTTCGGAGCGTACGGCGGACGGCTACGTGCACCGCGTTGACTACCGCCTGAGGCCCGATCCCGGCTCGACCCCGGCGGCGGTGTCGCTTCCCGCCGCCTACACCTATTACGAGACGCTCGGCCAAAACTGGGAGCGAGCCGCCATGATCAAGGCGCGGCCGGTCGCGGGCGACCTCGCGCTCGGCCGCAAGTTCCTGAGCGATCTGGCGCCGTTCATCTGGCGCAAGTATTTCGACTTCGCGTCCATCGCCGACATCCACGCGATGAAGCGCCAGATCCACGCGGTCCGGGGACACGACAAGATTGCCGTCGCGGGCCACGACATCAAGCTCGGCCGCGGTGGCATCCGGGAGATCGAGTTCTTCGCCCAGACGCAGCAGCTCGTTTTCGGCGGAAGGCGGCCGGCCCTTCGCGGCCGACGCACGCTCGACACGCTAGAGGCGCTGGCCGGCGAGGATTGGATCACGGCGGTCGCGCGGGACGAGCTCTCGGACGCCTACCGGTTCCTGCGCCGGATCGAGCATCGCCTCCAGATGATTGCGGACGAGCAGACGCAGCGTTTGCCCTCCGGCGAGGCCGACCTTGCCGGGTTCGCGGAATTCGCCGGCTATCCCGATCTGCCCGCATTCGCGGCCGACCTCACCGGCCACGCGACCCGGGTGCAGAGCCATTACGGGCTCCTGTTCGAGAACGCTCCCGATCTTGCGACCGAGGTCGGCGACCTCGTCTTCACCGGAACGAACGACGATCCGGCCACGCTCGCGACCCTCGGGCGGCTCGGATTCCGCGATCCCGAGAGGACGGCCGAGACGGTCCGGGGCTGGCATTTCGGTCGGCGTCCGGCGATCACCTCCGCACGCGCCCGCGAGGTTCTGACGGAACTCACCCCGGCTCTGCTGCGGGCGCTTGGCGGAACGGGCGATCCGGACGGCGCCTTGGCGCATCTCGACCAGGCGTTCGGCCGCATGCCGGGCGCGGTCGAGCTCCTGACGATCCTGCGCTCCCACGAGCCGCTGCTGCTCCTCTTCGCAGATCTCCTCGGCACGGCACCGAGGCTCGCCGACGAGGTCGGAGCTCGGCCCCATGTGCTCGACGCCGTGATCGACCCGAGCTTCGCCGATCCGGTCCAGGATGAGATCACGCTGGAGGCCGACCTCCGCGCCCTGATCGGCGAGCCGGACAGCACCGAGGACTTCCTCGATCGAACGCGGGAAGCAGTGCATCAGCTCCAGTTCGTGACCGGCGCGCGCCTTCTCTCCGGCATCCTGCCGCCGAGCGAAGCGGGAGCCGCCTACGCGGCGATCGCGGCGGCCACGATCCGGGCCTCGCTGGACTGGGTGAGCCGCACCTTCGCGGCCGAGCATGGGGAGGTGCCGGGCGGGAGCATCGCCGTGCTGGGGCTCGGCCGGCTCGGCGCCGGCGATCTCACGGCGACCTCCGACCTCGACCTGATCGTCCTCTACGATTTCCCGGAGGGGAGCCGCGCAAGCGGGGGCGCGCGACCGCTTGACGCCGTGGTCTACTACACGCGGTTGACCCAGCGACTGCTTGCGGCGCTCACGGCGCCGACCCGGCGCGGTCGTCTGTTCGACATCGACATGCGGCTCAGGCCATCCGGCACGAAGGGGCCGGTGGCGTCGCAGTTCTCGGGCTTCGCGGCCTATTACGAGGGTGAAGCCGAACTTTGGGAGCACATGGCGCTCACGCGTGCTCGGGTGATTGCCGGCACGCCGGCTTTGAACGTTCGGGTGCGCGAGGCGGTCGCGGCGATCCTCTGGCGGCCGCGCGACCGGGCCGCCGTGTTCCGCGAGGTTGCTGCGATGCGAGCCCTGGTCGCGCGCGAGAAAGGGGAGGGCGCCGCAGATCGGCGCGACCTGAAACTGGCGCCGGGCGGTCTCCTCGATCTCGATTTCCTCGCCCAGGCCCTGGTCTTGTCCGGAGCCTCGGAGCATCCCGCCCTGGTCGGACGCTCGACATCCTCCGTCCTGTCCGAGGCCGGGCGGCTGGGGCTCCTCGATGCGGCGGATGCTGCGACGCTGGTCGCCGCCCACCGGGTGGTCGACGACGTTCTCCAATGGCAGCGTTTGACGCTCGGCGGCCAGCACGAGAGTGCCGAGCGCGCGCCGGCCGTTCTGGCGCGCCTCGCCGGCCTCTTCGGGAGCCCCGATTCCGGCTCCTTGAATGTCTATCTCTCCGACGTGCTGACCCCGGTCCGGGACATCTTCACGCGTGTGCTGCGAGCTTGAAGCGGGGAGCAGCCGCAAAGGCGGGCCAAAACAGGTGGCGCTATTCGGCCGCGACCAGAAGCATGCAGGAGGAGTGGAATGGCTGCTCCTCCGTCCGAAGGTCGTTTGCGGCCGGCTGCACAACCGGAAGGGACACAAGCACGATCGTGCCGACGCCCAACCTGGACCGTATTTTGAGCCTTCCGCCATGCAGCTCGGTCAACGCGCCGGCGATTGCGAGCCCCAGCCCAGAGCCGCCGCCGGCGCGGCTATACTCGGCCTCGACCTGCTCGAAAGGACGCCCGAGACGCGGCAGCACGTCCGACGGAATGCCGATCCCGGTATCCTCGATGAAAATGTTGAGCCGTTCGTTCGCTGGCCGGACCCGAATCCTCATCGAGCCACCAGGCGGAGTGAACTTGATCCCATTCCGCAGGAGCTGGATCAGGATCTCGTGGACCGCATCGCCGTCGGCCTGGAACAGCGCAGGCTCCAGGATGTCGATTTCGATCCTCGACCCCTTGGCTTGTGCTTCAGGAGCGAGCGCGGCGAGCGCCCGCTCGACCGCTGACCCGATCGTCATCAGCTGCGGCGCGAGCTGAACCTGCCCCCTCTCGATGCGGGACATCTGAAGGATTCCGTCGATGACGTCGAGCAGCTTGAGGCCGCTCGCGTGGATGTCGCGGGTGTATTCCGAGTATCGACGCGTGCCGAGGGGACCCAGGACCTCGTTGCGCATCATGTCCGCAAAGCCGATGATCGCGTTCAGGGGCGTCCGGAGCTCGTGGCTCATGCGGGCCAGGAACTCGGTCTTCGCCTGGTTCGCCTCGATGTTGCGCTCCGCCACGATGGCGAGGCGTTGCTTCTCGGTCTCGGCTTCCCGTACGGAGCCTTGCAGGTGGCGCTCCCGTTCGCGCAGCTTGGCCTCGCTTCTCTTCAGCGCTGTGACGTCGGTTCCGACCGACACCATGCCGCCGTCCTTGGTGCGCCGCTCGTTCACGTGCAGCCAGCGCCCGTCGGAGAGCTGCGTCTCGATCGTTCGTGCGCCCGGATCTCGGGGGTGGGTGCTGATAAGAAGCTTCTCCAGGATCGGGCGCCGGCCCGCGGCCAGGACCCTCTCGGCCGGGGTGCCGGGAGATGCGCGTTCGGGGGGCAACTCGTACAGCTTCAGGAACTTGGAGTTGCAGAGGACCAAGCGTCGGTCGGCATCCCAGAGCACGAACGCCTCCGATATGGCCTCGACTGCGTCACGCAGGCGGATGTCGGCCATGGCGCGCTGCTCGGCCTGGCCGCGCTCGTCCGTGACGTCGATCGCGAAGCCGACGATGTGCCGGCTGCCATCGACCGGGTCGTTGACCACCTCCGCCTTGGTGCGCAGCCAGAGCCACTGACCCGCCGCTGTGCGGGCGCGGAGGTCGTGGTCGCACTTCGCCTCGCCGCACGAGTCCGCGATCCCGGCTATGAGCGCCTGGAGGCAACCCTGCTCGGGGTGCAGGACGGCCGCGACTTCGCCGGCCAAGAGGTACTCGTCCCGGGGCTCGTAGCCGAGAAGCTCGTACATGGAGGTCGACCAGAACACGCGCTCTTTTGCCAAGTCCCAGTCGAAGAGACCGCACCGCCCACGGATCAGGGAGGTGTCAAGGCGGCTCGTGAGGCGCGCGCAGGTGAGGTGGGCCAGCCGGGCCCGCTGCCGAAAGCGCAGACAGCCGGCGCCGAGACCCACGAGGCCCGCGGCCAGAACCAGCGCGAGGGCCGGCTGGCCATAGCCGGGCGAGGTCAGGCCGGCCGCCGCTGACGGGCGCGGCTCGACCACGGCGAGATGCCCCGCGGCGAGCGCCCGGATCGTCGCGATCACCGGCGTGCCGTCCCTCAGGGTGGCGCTAGCGATGCCGCCGTCCTCGCCGAAGCCCGCGAGCTCGCCCTCGCCGAAGAGATCGGCCAGGCTCTTCGGATGCCGGCTGGTGGCGGGGGCGGCCGCGACGATGAAGCCGCTCGTATCCGACAGGTAGGCGACCCGGCCGCGCGACAGCGCGCCTGGGGGAAGGCTGCGGGCAAGGGCGTCGCATTGATCGGCCGTCGGGGCGTCGTCGCCGGCGATCAGCCGGATCTCGTGGGCCGCGAGGCTCGCCACGAGATCGAGCCGGGCCGAGGCGCTCGCGAGCGCCGCGTCCCGCGAGGCAAGGTGGTCGGACCAGAGGGTGACCGCGAGCCCGGATCCGAGCAGCGTAAGGGCGACGGTGACGAGGATGACTTGACGGTTCGCGAAACCCGCGAGCAGGCCACGGACGCGATCCGCGGATTGGTTTGTATCGGGACTACTCTTTACACGCGCAGAAACGCCCGTGGCGTTCGCACCCATGCGCGAGCCCCCTTTTGCAGTTCAGGTCTCTCCGTCGAAGATGTGCCGCATCTCGCCGAATCGGTAACAATAGAATCTCGGACTCCGGATTTGTCCAGCGTGCGACACGAGGGCTGTGGAAAGATTGCCGGGGTGTGATTCAGACGCCCTCGCCGCGGCCCCGTAGCGTCGCCGCCACGAGGGCGGGTCAGGGCTCCGCCAGCGAGCGCCCGACGATGTCGGCGACATCGACCGAGAGCCTCTCCGCGCCGGCGATCCGTTGGAGGGCCGATCGGGCGAGGCCTCGCCGGCCAGCCTCCATCCTGCGCCACGACGCGAAGGCGGTAAGCAGGCGCGCCGCGACCTGCGGGTTGGCCTCGTTCAGCCCCAGCACCACTTCGGCCAGGAGGTCGTAGCCGGCACCGTCCGGTCGGTGGAACTGGGTTGCGTTGCCGAGTGCGAAGCTGCCGATCAGGGCGCGGATGCGGTTCGGGTTTGAGAACGCGAAGGCCGGATGCCCGGTGAGGCCTCGCACGCGCGCCAGCGTTCCGGGCTCCGGCACGGTCGCCTGCACGGCGAACCATTTGTCGAGGACGAGCGGCTCGTCGGCATAGCGCGCCCCGAAGCTCGCGAACGCGGCCTCGCGGGCCTCGCCCGGGATGAGCGACAGCACGTGGAGGGCGGCCAGCCTGTCGGTCATGTTCCGGGCCGACGCGAATTGCCGGCCGGCCTCGGCATCGCCGAGCCCCGGATCGCCCGCGGCCAGAAGGTCGAGCGCAAGGTTGCGAAGCGCGCGCCGGCCCGCGCTCGCCGCGTCGGGAGAATAAGGCCCGTCCTCTGCCGCCGCAGCCCGGATCGCCACGAGCGGCTCGGCGAGCCGGCGGCCGACCTCGCCCCGGACCTGGTCGAGAGCGGTTCTGATCCGATCCGGATCGATGTCGGCGCCGATCTCCTGAGCGATCTCGGTCTCGCCCGGGAGCGTCAGCATCACGGCGGCGAAAGCGGGGTCGCGCTCGCCCTCCGCTGCGAGCACGGCCGCCAGCGCGGACCCGAACTCGTCGACGGCATCTTCGCCCGCTCCCGAACCGTCGACGACGCGAACGAGGATGCGCTGCGCAAGCGCCTGTGCGGATTGCCAGCGATTGAACGGGTCGACATCGTGTCTCAGCAGAGCCAGGAGGTCGCGATCGGAGAGGTCGAGCCCGACCCGCACGGGCGCCGAGAAGCGGCGGAACAGCGACGGGACGGGTCGGGACCCGACCCCTTCGAGGATGAGGCTGTCGCGGGCTTGGTCGAGGACGAAGACGCCGTCCGGCCGGACCCGCGGGCTCGCGAGCGCGATCTGCTCGCCCGTATCGGACACGAGCCCGAGCGCGACCGGCAGCACAAGAGGACCCTTCTCGGACTGGCCCGGCGTCGGGGCCGTCGTCTGGGCGAAATCGAGCCGGCAGGTGCGGGACGCCTCGTCCCAGGATGATTGCACGGCGACATTCGGCGTTCCCGCCTGATCGTACCAGCGGGCGAAATGGGCGAGGTCGCGTCCCGACGCGGCCGCGAAGGCGCCCAGGAAATCCTCGACTGTCGCGGCCGTACCGTCGCAGTCGTCGAAGAAGCGCGTCATTCCAGAGGCGAAATCGGCGGGCCCCAGCAGGGTCTTCAGCATGCGGACGATCTCGGCGCCCTTCTCGTAGACGGTCGCCGTGTAGAAGTTGTTGATCTCCCGGTACTGACTCGGCCGGGCCGGATGCGAGAGCGGGCCCGCATCCTCCAGGAATTGACGGGCCCTGAGCGTGCGGACCTCGCCGATCCGGTGCACGGCCCGCGAGCGCTCGTCGGACGAGAATTCCTGGTCGCGAAAGACGGTCAGCCCCTCCTTGAGGCAGAGCTGGAACCAGTCCCGGCAGGTGATTCGGTTGCCGGTCCAGTTGTGGAAATACTCGTGCGCGATCACCGTCTCGATACCGGCGTAATCGGAATCGGTCGCGGTCTCCGGACTCGCCAGGACATACTTGTCGTTGAAGATGTTGAGACCCTTGTTCTCCATGGCGCCCATGTTGAAGTCGGACACGGCCACCACGTTGAACACGTCAAGGTCGTATTCGCGGCCGAAGACGCGCTCGTCCCACCGCATGGCGCGCTCAATCGCGTCGAGCGCATAGGCGGCGCGAAGTTCCTTGCCCGGCTCGACATGGACCGCGAGCTCGACCGGGCGGCCGGACGCGGTTGTGGAAGTCTTCGCGGTCTTGCCGAGATGCCCTCCCACGATTGCGAACAGGTAGCCGGGCTTCGGAAAGGGATCGTGCCAGACGGCGTAGTGCCGGCCGGCGCCCGGGACGCTGCCGCTCTCGACCGGGTTGCCGTTGCCGAGCAGCGTCGGGGCCTCTTCCTGTTCCGCCTCGATCCGGGTCGTGTAGACGGACAGCACGTCCGGCCGGTCGAGCGAATAGGTGATGCGCCGGAACCCGTCGGCTTCGCATTGCGTGCAGTAGATCCCATTCGAGCGGTAGAGGCCCATCAGCTTGGTGTTGGCGCTGGGGTTCACCTCCGTCCGGATTGTCAGGGTGAAAGGCCGCCGCGGCGGCGTGAGCAGGGTCAGGCCTCCGGGACCGGCCGCATAGGTCCCCGCGGGCAGAGCCTCCCCGTCAAGCTCGATACCCCGGAACAGGAGCTCGTCCCCGTCGAGCCTCAAGGGCGCCTCGGCCGCTCCAAGCGGGTTCGGGCGTACCCGCAGCGTCGAGGCGATTGCGGTCGCGGTCGGGTGCAGCCGGATGTCGAGCTCGATCGTGTCGATCAGGTAATCGCTCGGGCGGTAATCCTGCAGGAGCGTGATGGTCTGGATGTCGGTTCGCATCGCCCTATCTAGCGCCGCCCCGTCGCGGGGCAATGGCCGGGTCTCGGGGAGGGGCTACCGCAATCGCCCGTTCCGGCCTATTCGCTCCTCGGACGGCCAAACGCAGCCGGGGTCGACGTCAGGGAGCTCGCCTTGGAATACCTGCACACCATGGTCCGGGTCACGGATCTCGACGCCTCGCTCGACTGGTACTGCAACAAGCTCGGGCTGGTGGAGACGCGGCGGCGGGTGGACGATAAGGGGCGCTACACCCTCGTGTTCCTGGCCGCCCCCGGCGACGTGGAGCAGGCCAAGCAGACAAGCGCGCCGCTGGTCGAGCTGACCTATAACTGGGACCCGGAGACCTACACGGGCGGGCGGAACTTCGGTCACCTCGCCTACCGGGTCGATGACATCTACGCCACTTGTCAGAAGCTCATGGCTGCGGGCGTCACGATCAACCGCCCGCCGCGCGACGGCAACATGGCGTTCGTGCGCTCGCCCGACGACATCTCCATCGAGCTTCTTCAGAAAGGCCCGCCGAAGCCGCCCGCGGAGCCCTGGTGCTCTATGCCGAATACGGGTAAGTGGTAGAGCCGGAAGCGATCACCCCAACGCGGCTTCCTTGATCGGTATAGGTGGACAGACCGCGCGATGAGTGCGAGTGGTCTTACAGCGCTTGGAAAAACAAGATGACCGACCACCCCGCAGGCGGGATCATCCTGCTTCTCACCTACATTGTTTTCACGATGATCGGCGAGACGATCGCCTATTTCGTCGGGCGGCAGATCGAAGCCAGCTACCCTGTGTGGAGCCTCGCTGCCTTCCTGGTGATGTTTTTGGGCGTTATCATCATCGCTTGGCCTCTGGCGCTGCGGGCGACGGCCAGCTATGGACCAGCAAAGGCCTGACTGCGCACGACATGACCAACAAGCATCATCCCTACGAACTCGAAGTCCGGGCCGCGGCTCGCAAGCCCGGAATGTTCGAGTGGAACATCCGCAAGCACGGAAAGCTGTCGGAGCGATCGGACAAGCTGTACCGGTCGGAAGCCGACGCGCTCAAGGACGGCGAGAAAGCCATCGAGCGGCAGTTCGCCGAGGCTCAGAGCACCCGCTGAGCGACCGAGCCGGCGCTCGTTGCGTCTGGCTGCGAGAAAAATTTGGCGGCTCCCGGAACCTTCCGCTTCGTTATGGATTGACGGTCCGAGAGTTAGAACCCCTCATACCTCAGGCCTCAGACGCTGCGGCGGACCGGGGCCTTTCTCTGTCTGGCGGTCTGGCCGCGGAGTTGGAAGGGGGCCGTATCCGCTCCTCTAGGTCGGGTCGTAGCGACAAGGCCGGCTGAGCTCCCTGGTCATTTCGGTCGGTGATCTCCGCGTGGTAATCGGCCATGCGGCGCGGCTCCTTAGGGGAGCAACGGTCCCCATGCGTCCCGAATCATGAAGACCACCAGCGATTTCAGCCCCTGGCGCTTCTCCGTCGCCCCGATGATGGACTGGACGGACCGGCATTGCCGGGCTTTCCATCGCATCCTGTCGCGGCGGGCTCGGCTCTATACGGAGATGGTCACGACGGCGGCCGTCCTGCACGGGCCCCGCGAGCGGCTGCTCGGCTTCGATCCGGTCGAGCATCCCGTCGCGCTTCAGCTCGGCGGGTCGAATCCGGCCGATCTCGCGGCCGCGGCGCGGATCGCGGCGGATCTCGGCTACGACGAGATCAACCTCAACGTCGGCTGCCCCTCCGACCGCGTTCAGGACGGCCGTTTCGGCGCTTGCCTAATGCGGGAGCCGGCGCTTGTTGGCGCCTGCGTGGCCGCCATGACGGCCGCGGTCGCGGCGCCCGTGACCGTGAAGTGCCGGCTCGGGGTTGACGAGCAGGACACGGAGGAAGCGCTCGACGCCGTGACCGAGGCCGTCTTCGCGGCCGGCGCGGCGGCGCTCGTCGTGCACGCCCGCAAGGCCTGGCTGCAAGGCCTGTCGCCAAAAGAGAACCGGGACGTGCCGCCGCTCGATCACGGCCGCGTGCACCGGCTGAAGGCGGCCCAAACGAACCGCGCGATCGCGATCAATGGCGGCATCGCGACGATCTCGGAGGCGCGGCGGCAGCTCGGCCATGTCGATGGCGTGATGATCGGGCGGGCCGCCTACGCCAACCCCGCGATCCTGCTTGAGGTCGATCCGGTCCTGTTCCGCGAGGCGGTGCCGGTCGCGGACGGGTTCGAGGCGCTGGAACGCTTCGAGCCTTACGTCGCTGGCCGACTCGCCGAGGGCGTGCGGCTGTCCGCCATCACCCGCCACGTCCTCGGGCTGTTCAACAGCCGGCCAGGCGCGCGCGCCTTTCGCCGCCACCTGGCCACGGCCGGCACGCGCCCGGATGCCGGGCTTCCGACCCTGCACGAGGCGGTGGCGTTCGTGTCCCGGCGCGAGCCCCTGGCCGCAGCCGCATGAGCACGGGCTTCGCGCCGCGCGATCCCGGCTTCGCGGCCCGCATCCGCGGGAGCTTCGATCGCCAGACCCTGATGACGACCTTGGGAGCGACGCTGGAGCGGGTGGAGCCGGGGACCGTCGCGATCGCGCTGCCCCGGTCCGCCGGGATCCTCCAGCAGCACGGCTTCGTGCATGGCGGGGCGATCACCTCGGTCGCCGATTCTGCCGCCGGCTACGCCGCGCTAACGCTGATGCCGGCAGGCGTCGGGGTTCTCGCGGTCGAATTCAAGATCAACCTTCTGGCGCCCGCCCAGGCCGCGAGGTTTGTCGCCGAAGGGCGGGTCGTCCGCGCCGGGCGCACGCTCAGCGTGTCGCAGGCCGAGGTGTATGGCGAAGGGGGTGGGGAGCGCGTGCTCGTCGCGCTCCTCACCGCCACGATGATGAGTGTGGCCGGCCGGGACGACGTCGTGGATTGAGCCGCCCCGTCGGGTTCCGCCTTTCGGCCTGGGACGACGTCTCAGACCACGAGCATGATTTTGCCGATATGCGTGCTCGTCTCCATCAGGGCGTGCCCGGCCGCGGCCTCCGCGAGCGGGAAGGTCGTGTGGATCACGGGCTTGATCGAGCCGTCGGCGATTTTCGGCCAGACATGCTCCCGGAGCTTCGCCCCGATCGCGGCCTTGTCGGCGATCGGTCGCGGCCGGAGCGTCGAGCCCGTCATCGTGAGGCGCTTGCGCATGATCGGCTCGAGGTTGATCTCCGTCCTCGGCCCCCGGAGAAACGCGATGGAGACGTGGCGTCCGTCCACCGCCATGCAGTCGATCGAGCGGGGTACGTAATCGCCCCCGACCATGTCGAGCACGACATCCACGCCCTTGCCGCCCGTCGCCTCCTTCACGACGGCCGCGAAGTCCTCGTCCCGATAATTGATCGCGCGCTCCGCCCCGAGCCCGAGGCAGGCATGGCATTTCTCGCGGCTGCCGGCCGTCGTGAAGACGCGCGCCCCGAAGGCGCGGCCGAGCTGGATCGCGGTCGTGCCGATGCCGGAGGAGCCGCCATGGACGAGGAGGCTCTCGCCCGCTTGAAGCCGGCCGCGGTCGAAGACGTTCGACCAGACCGTGAAGAAGGTCTCCGGGATCGCGGCCGCCTCGATCATCGACAGCCCGCGCGGGACAGGGAGGCACTGCACGGCCGGGGCCGCGCAGAATTCCGCGTAGCCGCCGCCGGCCACCAGCGCGCAGACCTCGTCGCCCACCTTCCAGTCGCGGACGTCATCCGCGACGGCCGTGATGCGGCCCGCGATCTCGAGGCCCGGGAGGTCGCTCGCCCCGGGAGGCGGATTGTAGTTCCCCAACCGCTGAAGCACGTCGGGGCGATTGATGCCGGCCGCCGCGACCGCGATCAGCACCTCGCCCGCCTTGAGGGTCGGGACGGGGCGGGTGGTCGCCTTGAGGACCTCCGGCCCGCCGGGCGAGGTGATCTCGACAGCCTTCATCATCTCCGCCACGCGCCGTTCCTCCTCGGGGTTCTCGGGTGCGGCTTAGCCCTTTCGGGCGCGCAGCACGAGCCGGTTTCCCCGGACCTCGTAGGATTCGAGCCGGTCGAGCACGGTCTGGCCGAGCAGGTTCTCATGCAGGAGGGCGGGTCCGGCGACGAGGGCGGGGACGCGGTGGAGGACGATCGGCCCGATGGCGAGCCGGTCAAGCGTGACGGGCGCGGTCAACGTCCGGCCGTTCGCGGTCAGGACCGGCACCCGGAACCGCAGCTCCTCCTGCTTGAAACCGAGCTCCCGCGCGGTTTCGCCCGTCAGCACGACGGCGCTCGCGCCCGTGTCGAAGATGAAGCTCGCCGGCCGGTCGTTGATCGAGGCCGGAACCCGGAAGGTGCCGTCTCGGCGACGCGTAATCGCGACCTCGCCGGCGCCTGTCACGATCGTCGCGGGCTGACCGATGCCGACCTCCTCGGCGACCGACCGCAGCCCCTCCGCGGCCGCGTCGCGCTTCACGTAGACGCCCGTCAGGGACGCCACGAAGACGCCCCACATCACGAGCGCCCCGGCGGTGTCCCGCCAGCCCGTCCTCGCCCGCCCGACCGCCCATGCGGTCAGCGACAGCGCGCCGGCCCCGTAGAGGAGGAGCGCCACGGCCTCGGCCGTGCTCGCCGGGCCGAGGGTCGAACCTCCGTACAGGAGGAGCAGGCCGGCCGCGCCCCCGAGGAGGGCTGAGAGCCCGTGTCCGGTCATGGCCTGTCGAGCCCGCCCGCCTGCGCCGGAGGCGCGGGGCAGGTCGCCTCGGGCAGGAAAGCCCGCCGCATCCGGAGCTCGAGCCCGGCCATGATCGCCAGCCGCTCCGCCTCCCCGATCGTGCCCCAGCGCGCGATCTCGTCGGTCGTCCGGCCGCAGCCCTCGCAGAGCCCGGTCTCCCGGTCGAGAAGGCAGACGCGGATGCAGGGCGTCGAGATGCGGGCCATCCCGCTCATGTAGGCGAGGCGGCGCCGTTCGTCATGGGTCGCGCCCTTCGGACCCAAGGAGCTTCTCCGCGGCCGTCATCCGGCCTAAGCCGAGCCCTCGCCATGCCTGGATCTCAGTTGCCCGACCCCTCGACAACCCCCTTCGACGACATCCGCTCCCTTCTCGCGGCGATGCCGGGCGTGAGGGGCGGTCCGCGCGCGCCGGGCGGGGCGCTCGGGTCTGCCGTCGCCTGGGCCGCGTCCTGGCAGGGAAGGGCGGAGCCGAGCGCCGACCGGCCGCTCGTCTGCCTGTTCGCCGCCTCGCACGGCTTCCTGACCGGCTCCTCGGCGGACGCGGAGGTCACCGGCACGCGGCGGCTCCTCGACGCCTTCGTCGCCGGCGCTGCGCGGATCAACGCCGTCTGCGGCGCGCAAGGCTTCGGGTTCAAGGCTCTGGAACTCGCGCTCGACGTTCCGTCCGGCGACATCGCCAAGGAGGCCGCGCTCGGCGAGAGAGAATGCGTGGCCACCATGGCGTTCGGGATGGAGGCCGTCAGCGGAGCGGACCTGCTGGCCGTCGGGGCCGTCGGGCGGGCCGTGCAGGTTCCGGCCGCGGCCGTGCTGACCGCCCTCTTCGGTGAACCCGCAGGGGGATGGCTGGCGGCCGGAGCCACCAAGTCCGGAACCGCAGCCCTCATGGAGTCCGCCGCCCGCCACCACGGAACGGCAGCCCGTAACCCACTTGCCGCTCTCGCGCGCTTCGGCGGCCGCGATCTCGCCGCGATTGCGGGCGCGATCCTCTCGGCCCGACATCAGCGCGTCCCGGTGATCCTCGACGGGTTCGCGGCTTTTGCCGCGGCCGCCATCCTGCACGCGCTCGACCCTGCGGCGCTCGGGCATTGCATGATGGCGCAGGCCGCCGGCCCAGCGGAGCGGGACGTCGCCGAGACCCTCGGATTGACCGCGATCCTGGCTGGGCTCGACATTCCGGATGAGCAAGGCCTTGCGGGCGCGCTGGCGTTGGCTGTGCTCAAGACCGCCATCGCGGCCGACCGCCTTCGCGGCGTGTGACGATCGATCCTCAGGCAGCCTTGGCCGGCTGCTTTGGCTCCGCCATCTGGACGGCCGGCAACGTCTCCATCACGCGGGCCGCCGGGAACGTGACGATCACGTCCGTTCCCTCACGCAGCTTGGACCGAAGCTGGAAGCCGCCGCCATGCAGGTCGACGAGCCCCTTGACGATCGGCAATCCGAGGCCGGAGCCCTGCTCGGCCGTCTTGATGGCGAGCGATCCGCGGCCGAAGGATGACATCACGATCGGGATTTCGCTCTCCGGAATGCCGGGACCGGTATCCTTCACGCTGACATACTGGCCGCCGGACGAGGTCCAGCCGACCTTGACGACGATCTCGCCCGCCTGGGGCGTGAACTTGATCGCATTCGACAAGACGTTCAGCACGATCTGGCGGACGGCGCGCTCGTCTGCCCAGATGCGCGGCAGGGTTGGGTCGATATGCTCTCGGAGCGTCTGGCTCTTCGCCTTCGCCCGAAGCGCCAGCATGTGGCGGCATTCACTCACGATCCAGCCGAGTTGCAGCGCTTCCTCCGCCAGCTCGTAGCGTCCGGCCTCGATGCGCGACAGGTCGAGGATCTCGTTGATCAGCGTGAGCAGGTGCTGCCCGCTTCCGTGGATGTCGGCGGAGTATTCCTTGTAGGCCGCGGACGTATGAGGCCCGAAAACCTCGTTCTGCATGACCTCGGAGAAGCCCAGGATGGCGTTCAGCGGCGTCCGAAGCTCGTGGCTCATGGTGGCCAGGAAGCGCGACTTGGCGAGGTTAGCCTCTTCCGCCCGTCTCCTGGCCTCGTCGGAATTCGCTTTCGCTTCTTCCAGCTCGACGAGGATCTGGTCCTTCTCGGCCCGGGATCTGATGCTGGTCAGCGCGCCGCGATAGAGCCGGTTTGCCAGGGCGACGAAGAACAGCAGGGCGCTGCTCGTCATGGCGAACAGCATCGACGTGTTCAGATCGCGCACCGTCGCGAAGACTGCAGCGACTGCCACTGCCAGCGGTGCGATCCCAAGATAGACGGAGGCCGGTATGGTGGCCGACAGCGTGGCCGTCACGGCAGCCACCATCACGGCGACGAACAGGACGAAGCCGTTCGTCCCTCCTTCCACCTGGGCAAGGCCCTGGAGCGCCATCGCCCAGGTGAGGCCGACGATCAGCTCCGTGAGCGAGAAGCGGTTGCGCCATTCGGACAGCGACACCGTGTCGGGATTGGCGCGCAGAAAGCCTCGCGAGAGAAGGAACATGAGGCCGAGCGCGGCGGTGACGATCACGAGCCACGTCAGGGGAAGCGCGATCGGGAACCAGAGCGTCGATACGGCCGCGATGGCGGCCGCGAGCGCTAGCAGCAGGAGCGAGCTACCCTGATGGTATTCGGCGAAGATCCGGATGAGCTGGTACTCGAAGGTCCGTTCGAGCCCGCTGGACGAGGTCAGTTTCTCGCGTGCCGTGCGCATGTCCTGCGCGAGCCGCCGGCGCTGAGCGAGGTCGACGGACGGGACGCGGCGCCCTCGCTCGACCATCTGCGCCGTGAGATCGTCCATGGAACAACGCAACGCCTCGCCGGAACAACGCACCAGCGAAGTCATCATGGTTCGGAAACGTTAACCCGACCCTGACGATGTGGGAGCGACTTGAGAAAAAGGACCGATATGGCAAGCCGCCCGATGTGGGCCGACGCGCTGCTCGCGACCGCGGTCGCGGGAAGTCTTCTCGCCATCGCTCTCCTTCTGGAGCGGGAAGAGGAGGTTGCGGGCCACCTCCGCATCATTGACGGCGACACGCTCGCCATCGACGGGCGGCGCATCAGGATCAAGGGCATCGATGCTCCGGAACTCGCGCAAACCTGCGAGCGCGCCGGAGCGATCCAGCGTTGCGGGGAGACGGCGCGCGATGCCCTACGCGCCCTGACCGAAGGTGCGCCGGTCATGTGCCGGGTGTCGGGCCGGGATCGCTGGGGCCGCGATCTCGCGCTCTGTCGGGCGAGTGGCGGGGATGTCGGCGCGGCAATGGTCCGGCAGGGGCTGGCCGTGGCGTTCGGGGGCTATGAACCGGAGGAACGGGACGCCAGGGCTCGCGGCGTGGGGGTCTGGGCGGGCACCTTCGAGACCCCGTCGGCATGGCGCAAGCGGCACTTGCCCGGATCCCAATGAGGCGGCTTTCCGTCGCGCGCCGGCGCACACCTGCCGGCGGATTCCGCTTGCGCCACGTCTCCACCGCCCGGCATGTGGGCGTGTTAGACAGAACGAGAGTCTGGGAGTGGGGCGCATGAAGCTCTATGACGGAGGTCGAGCGCCGAATCCGAGGCGGGTGCGCGTATTCCTGGCCGAGAAGGGCGTCTCCGTGCCGCTTGAGCCGATCGACATCGGCAAGCGCGAGCATAAGAGCGCCGAATACACGGCTATCAATCCTCTCCAGCGAATCCCGAGCCTGGTGCTCGACGACGGCTCCGTCATCTCGGAATCGGTTGCGATCTGCCGGTATTTCGAAGAGTTGCAGCCGGAGCCGCGCCTTTTCGGGCGGACGCCGCTCGAATGCGCCACGATCGAGATGTGGCAGCGGCGGATCGAGTTCGAGCTCCTGGGGACGATCGCGGCCGTGTTCCGCCACAGCCACCCGTTCATGGCCGAACTGGAGGTGCCGCAGGTGGCGGCCTGGGGCGAGGCCAACAAGAGCAAGGTGGAGTCCTTCCTCCACCTCCTCGACCGCCATCTCGCGGATCGCGAATTCGTGTGCGGCAGCGACTTCTCGATCGCGGATATCTCAGGTCTGGTTGCGATCGACTTCATGCGTTTGCCCAAGATCCCAGTGCCTGAAGGCCTCTCCCACGTCCGTCGGTGGCACGAGGCGCTGTCGAGCCGGCCGAGCGCCGCGGCCTGACATGCGTCTTCGCGTCATCGGGTGTGGCGACGCCTTCGGGTCGGGGGGCCGGGCCAATACGTGCTTTTGGATCGAGTGCGGCGACATGACCGTTGCGCTCGATTTCGGGGTCACCTCGCTCGTGGAGCTGAAAAGGGCAGGGCTTGACCATGAGCGGCTCGATGCGGTGGTGCTGAGCCACCTTCACGGCGATCATTTCGGCGGGCTGCCCTTCCTTCTGCTGGACGCGCAATTCGACCGCGAGCGGCAGAGGCCGCTCACCATCATCGGCCCGGTCGGGACCACGACGCGAGTTCAAGCTGCGCTCGAGGTGTTCTTTCCCGGGTCCTCGAAGCTGGCATGGCGTTTCCCGCTCGCCTTCGTCGACCTGCCGTGCCGCGAGCCGTACCGCTTCGAGGGGATCGACATCGAGTCGCACGAGGTCGTCCATCCATCCGGCGCACCGGCGACCGGCGTCCGGCTCCGCTGCGGCGGCAAGCTCCTCGCCTTCTCGGGCGACACGGCTTGGACGGACGCGCTGTTCGACATCGCGGACGGCGCCGACCTCTTCCTCGTCGAATGCTTCATGCCGGATGGCGATCCCTACGGGCATGGCGCGCTCGAGACGCTGGACGCGAACCGCGACCGGTTTCGCACCGAACACATCATGCTGACCCACATGAGCACCGCGATGCTGGGCCGCATCGACGAGGCACGCGCGCGCGGCTTTCTCGTCGCCCATGATGGGCTCATCTACGACCTGTGAGGTGGCGTCGTTCGACGCTATCGCCGACAGGCTTCGCGCCTGTCGCATCTGCCGTGATATGCCGGTCGCGGGCGCGCCGCTCCCGCATGAGCCGCGCCCGATTGTCCAGGGTTCAGCCTCCGCGCGCCTGCTCCTGGCCAGCCAGGCGCCCGGCAAGCGGGCCCATCTCAGCGGCCGCCCGTTCCAGGACCCGTCTGGAATCCGGCTACGGTTCTGGCTCGACCTCGACGAGGCCGCCTTTTACGACCCCAAGCGAGTCGCCATCGTGCCGATGGGACATTGCTTCCCGGGCTACGACGCAGCCGGCGGCGACCTGCCGCCCCGGCGCGAATGCGCGCCCACGTGGCGGCGCCCCATCCTCGATGCCCTGCCGCGGCTCGAACTCGTCTTGCTGATCGGCTCCTACGCGCAAGCCTGGCACCTCGGTTCGCGATCGCGGCTGACCGCCACCGTCCAAAGCTGGCGAGCCATTCTGGACGGGCCGATGCGGCCTCGGGTGCTGCCGCTCCCGCACCCGTCCTGGCGCAACAGCGGTTGGCTCAAGAAGAACCCTTGGTTCGAGGCGGAACTGTTGCCGGTGCTGCGCGCCGAGGTGTCGGCGCTCGCGGGCGCGGGCGAGCGGCGGCCTAGCCGAGCGGCTTCTCCAACCGGCCGGCCAGATCCTGGATGAACTGCCACGCCGTTCGTCCCGAGCGGTGGCCGCGCGTGGTGGCCCATTCGAGCGCCTCGGCCCGGATCGCGGCCCGGTCCCCTTCGAGCCCCCAATAGTCTGCATAGCCGAACACCATGTCGAGATACTCGTCCTGGCTGCATTTGTGGAAGCCGAGCCAGAGACCGAAGCGGTCGGACAGCGACACCTTTTCCTCCACGGCCTCGCCTGGATTGATGGCGGTCGAGCGCTCGTTGTCCATCATGTCGCGGGGCAGGAGGTGCCGCCGGTTGGAGGTGGCGTAGAAGATCACATTGTCCGGCCGCCCCTCGATGCCGCCTTCGAGAACCGCCTTCAGTGACTTGTAGGAGGTGTCGTCGCCGTCGAAGGACAGGTCGTCGCAAAACACGATGAAGCGATGCGGGTCTTCGCGCAGGATCGTCATTAACTCGGGCAGGGTCTCGATGTCCTCGCGATGGATCTCGACGAGCTTCAGCGGACGCTCGGGCCTGTCCGCGCCGGCATTGACGGCGGCGTGGACGGCCTTCACCAGCGAGGATTTGCCCATGCCGCGCGCACCCCAGAGCAGCGCGTTGTTCGCCGGCAGCCTGCGGGCGAAGCGCTTCGTGTTCTGGACGAGCGTGTCGCGGGTCCGGTCAATGCCGCGGAGCAGCGCCATGTCGACCCTGTTCACGCGCGGCACCGGGACCAGGCGGTGCAGGGCGGCCTGCCACACGAAAGCGTCCGCCGCCGCCATGTCCGAGCCGCCGGCCCGGGGCGGGGACAACCTGTCGAGGGCGTCGGCGATGCGCGTCAGGAGAGCCTGAGCCTCGTCAAAACGCGTCGCCATTTCGCCTCTCTGTGCCAGTGGCGCTCTTAGCGCGCGCCGCCTTGAGGCGTCCACCTCCGGTGCCGGATAGAACCGCGCCCCGAGCATGCATCAGCGCGAAGGTTTAAGCTTTGTCGGTTAACCATGCCCAGAGTGCATAGCTGTCCACCGGTCCGCCACATTAAACGGAGGCTCGGAGCTCGTTATATGCACTGCACCATGCTGGGCCGACAAGCTCCGCTCACCTTCGAGAGAGACAGATGTTCACCTCCGTTATTCTTTCCAAGATCAAGGCCTACCTGAAGTACCGTGAGACCGTGCGTCAGCTGTCCCGGCTCACCGACCGCGAGCTCGAAGACATTGGCATCGCCCGCTTCCAGATCGAAGGCTTGGCCCGAACCAACGCCTGAGCCTCCGGTCCATCTTCCGTCGGCTTGCCGGGCGGCGCCCCGATCCGGTAATCCGTCGCTTATGACGGAGAACCCTATTCACGTCGTCGGCGGCGGTCTCGCCGGTTCGGAGGCGGCCTGGCAGGCGGCGGAAGCCGGCATTCCGGTCGTGCTGCACGAGATGCGGCCGGTCCGTTCGACGGACGCGCATCAGGGGCAGGACCTGGCCGAGCTCGTGTGCTCGAACTCGTTCCGGTCGGACGATGCCGCGACGAACGCGGTCGGCCTGCTGCATCAAGAGATGCGTCGGCTCGGCTCGCTGATCATGCGCGAGGCCGACCGGCATCAGGTGCCGGCGGGCGGCGCGCTTGCGGTCGACCGGATCGGCTTCGCGGCCGCGGTCACGGACGCGCTGGAGCGGCATCCGCGGGTCACCATCCTGCGCGAGGAGGTGGCCGGGCTTCCGCCCGAGGGTTGGGGGCCGACGATCGTCGCGACCGGTCCGCTCACCTCGCCGGCGCTGGCCGAAGCGGTGCGGGCCGTGACGGGGGAGGGCGAGCTCGCCTTTTTCGACGCCATCGCGCCCATCGTGCATCGCGACACCGTCGACATGAGCGTCGCCTGGATGCAGTCGCGCTACGACAAGGCCGGCCCCGGCGGCACGGGAGCCGATTACGTTAATTGCCCGCTCACGCGCCCGCAGTACGGGGCCTTCATCGCGGCGCTGATCGCGGGCGAGAAGACCTCGTTCAAGGAGTGGGAGGCCTCAACCCCCTATTTCGACGGCTGCCTTCCGGTCGAGGTGATGGCGGAGCGCGGCTCGGAGACGCTGCGCTTCGGGCCGATGAAGCCGGTCGGCCTGACCAACCCCCATCGGCCCGACGAGAAGCCCTATGCCGTCGTCCAGCTCAGGCAGGACAACGCGCTCGGCACGCTGTTCAACATGGTGGGCTTCCAGACGAAGCTGAAACACGGCGAGCAGGTGCGGGTGTTCCGCACCATCCCGGGTCTCGAGGAGGCCGAGTTCGCCCGGCTCGGAGGATTGCACCGCAACACCTACCTGAACTCGCCGAAGCTGCTCGACGAGGAGCTTCGGTTGCGAGCGCTCCCGAGGCTTCGCTTCGCGGGCCAGATCACCGGCTGCGAGGGCTATGTCGAAAGCGCGGCGATCGGCCTGATGGCCGGCCGGTTCGCGGCCGCCGAACGGACCGGCGCGCCCTTCGCGCCGCCGCCGCAGACGACCGCGATCGGGGCGCTGATCCGGCACATCACCGGCGGGCATCTCGTGGCGGAGGACCACGAGTCCGAGGCACCCTCCGAGGGGAAACCGCGCTCCTTCCAACCGATGAACGTCAATTTCGGCCTGTTCCCGCCGCTCGCCGCTGCGCCGAAGAGACCGGGCGGCCAACGGTGGCGAGGATCGGAAAAGGCGCTCGCCAAGAAGCGCGCCACGACGGACCGAGCAAGAGCGGACCTGGCGGCCTGGCTCGGCGAACCTCCGGTCCGGGAAGCAGCGGAATAGTCCCGTGTCTTAGCGGGGCGTGTCTTGGCCGGGCGTGTCTCGGCCGGGCGCGTCTCGGCCATCCCGACCTCGGCGCCAAAAGGATTGGTCCGACCGGCGCAAGAGCGCGCGGGCTGAGCCGCGTCAGAACCCTCGCCGCGCCGCCCACCACAAGGCCGCGATCCTTCGCCATGCAGAGCGTTCGGCCTCCGTGCGGAGCGGGTCGCGCCCCGGCCGCTCCATGGCGGCGAGGTCGCTCCCCACCAGAGCGAGCGGCAGGAAAGCCGGAGCGGTCTCCGGCGGGATCGTGGATGCCCGAGCGCCGGCGAGATGATGACGCGCGAGGGCCCGGAGGTCGGCCAGGGCGGCCAGGAAGCCCGGCCCCCCGCGGCCAAGCACGACATCGTCCCGCGTGACCCCGTGGCGGTCGAGGATGTCCTTCGGAAGATAGAGCCGGCCTTGCCGCGCGTGCCACGGCAGCGCGCGGAGGAGCCCCGTGATGCCATAGGCGAGCCCGGCATGTCCGGCCGCCTCGGCGCCACCCGGATCGCGCCCCTCGGCCAGGATGAGCGATGCGAGGCGGATTAGCGCCGACGAGGTCTCGCCGAGATAGCCTTCCAGATCGCCGACCGACGGCATCGGATCGTCGTAGAGGTCGAACACCCGCGCGTCGATCAGGTCGAGGAAGGCCTGCCGGGGAAGGTTGAAACGCCCGATCGTGTCCAGGATCGCGGCCGCGACCGGGTTCGCCTCCATGTCGCCGCGACCGAGGCCCTCGACGGCGTCGCGCCACCATTGCAGGCGGATCTCGCCCGGCATCGGGGCGCGGACGGCATCCCGAACCCGGGCGATCTCTCCCGAGAACGCGTACAGCGCGGAGAGGTGAGGGCGCGCGGTCGCGGGCGAGAGCAGGGTTGCGTAGTAACGGTCGCGATCGAACTCGCGCAGGAGCGTTGTGCAGTAACGGTAGGCGGAGGCAAGATCAGGACCGGCATCTGAGCTCACGATCCAGCTACTCGACCGCGATCAGGGCCGCGCCGACGCGGCGGTTCTCGGCCAGGAGCACGTTGTAGGTCCGGGCGGCTGGGCCGGTCTGCATGACGTCGAGCGAGATAGCGGCCTCGCGGAAGCGCCGCCGCGTCGCGTCGTCCAGAACCACGAACTCGAGCCCCGTTCCGACGATCAGGAACTCGACCCTGACCTCCTCCTCGAAGACGGGATCGAAATGTGCCGGCGTCAGATCGCGCCCGGAAGTGGGCGGCCAGGCGCTGACGCCCGAGGGCAGAAGGAGGATCGAGCCACGATGGGACATCCCGGCGAAGCGGAAACCGCCGCGGCCATACTGGTCGATGAGGTGGCGGCCGGGAACGAAGCCCGGCGCCGCGCCCTCTGCCGCGGCGCTCACTCGGCCGGTTGCGCGATCGCATCCTCGCGCGGGGCCGTCCGCTGGCTCGACCTGAGCCCGATATAGATGAGGACCGGCGACGAGATGAAGATCGCCGAGTAGGTGCAGATGAACACGCCGGCCAGCATCACCTGCGCAAAGCCCTCGATCGCTCGCCCGCCGAAGAGAACCAGGGCCAAGAGCGACAGGATCGCGGTCGTCGAGGTCACGAGGGTGCGCGACATCGTGGAGTTGATCGAGAGGTTCAGGAGCTCGACCGACGGCATCGCCTTGTAGCGCCGGAGCAGCTCGCGGGTGCGGTCGAACACCACCACGGTCTCGTTGAGCGAATAACCGACGATGGTCAGGATCGCGGCGATCGAGGTCATGTTGAACTCGTGCCGGGTGAGCACGAAGAACCCGATGGTGAGCACGATATCGTGCAGGGTCCCGACGATCGCGCCGATCGCGAGCTCGCGCTCGAACCGGAACCAGAGATAGGCCAACACCGCGAGAACCGAGAGGATGACCCCGATCGTGCCGGACTGGACGAGCTCGCCGGAAACTCGCGGGCCGACGGTCTCGACGCGCTCGAAATCATAGGCGCCGGCGAATTCTGAGCGCGCCTTTTCGACGACGCGGCCCTGGGCCGCTTCCCCGCTGGGCTGGATCGGGAAGCGCATCGACACGCCGCCCTCCTGGCCGAATTCCTGAACCTCGACCTCGCCAAACCCGAACGCGTCCGCGGCCCGCCGCACGGCTCCGATCTCGGCCGAGCTGCGCTGCTTGGCCTTCATTTCGATCAGCGTGCCACCCTTGAAGTCGACGCCGAAGTTCAGGCCCATCGTCAGGAAGATGGCCACGACTGCGAGAGACAAAGCCGCAGAGAGCGGGAAGGAGATGTGCCGGAGCCGCATGAAGTCGAAGCGGCTGTCGTCGGGCCAGAGGCGGAGGAGGCGCACGGGTTCGTTCCTTACAGTCCGTTTCGCGAACCAACCCCAGCGCCATGCTGGCAAGTTTTGCGCGATCCGCCGCTTGTCGTTTCGGGGCCGCGAAGCGGAACCCGGACCCGAAGGGGCGCGCGAACAGCGTGCAACCCATGAACATCCCCATCAACTGCCGGCCCAGAAGGCTCGGATGGGAGTAGGTCCCGGGTTCTCGCCTTTGAAAGTCGGATGTTTCCAACTTCCGCCAACCGGAAGATCGAACTCGGGAGCACCCGAGTTCGATGCGAGCCCCGGAACGACGGGGCCGGCCATCCACTCGAGAGGCTGACGAGGCTGGGGCCGAGGGGAGCCATCGTGCTCAAAACGGCAGCTCCTTCGGGCGCGCCCAATTGTACCAGATCGCGATCAGGAGGCGGGTCAGCGTCACGGCGGTGATCACCGTCGTCAGGATGCCGAGGACGAACACGACCGCGAAGCCCCGAACCGGGCCCGATCCCATGAAGAACAGGATCAGCGCCGCAATCGCCATCGTGGAGTTGGAGTCGATGATGGTCGCGAAGGCCCGGTCGAAGCCCGCCTGGATGGCCGACACGATCGAGCGCCCGGCATGCGCCTCCTCCCGAATGCGCTCGTAGATCAGGACGTTCGAATCGACCGCGGTTCCGATCGTCAGCACGATTCCCGCGATCCCGGGCAGAGTCAGCGTCGCCTCGAGGACCGACATCAAGCCGAAGATCAGGCCAACATGGACCAAGAGGGCGACGTTTGCGATGAAGCCGAACACGCCGTAGGTCGCGAACATGAAGATCACGACGAAGATCGCCGCATAGAGCGTCGCGTGCTTACCGGCCGTGATCGAATCGGCGCCTAGGCCGGGCCCGACAGTGCGGCGCTCGACGATTGTCAGCTTCGCCGGCAGGGCGCCGGACCGCAGGAGAACCGAGAGGTCGTTCACGTCCTTGACAGTGAACCGCCCGGAAATCTGCCCCGATCCGCCGGTGATCGGCTGAAGCACGCGCGGGGCTGAGATCACTTCGGCATCGAGCACGATGGCGAGCTGACGACCGACATTCTGGGTGGTGGCCTCGCCGAACGCCGCTGCCCCCTTGAGGCTGAAGCGGAAGTTGACGATCGGCTCGTTCGTGCGGGAATCAAAGCCCGGCTGCGCATCGGTGAGGTCGGCGCCCGAGACGATGACCCGGCGCTCGACGGGAACGCGCTGGCCTCCCGCGTCCTTCGACGGGAGCAGCTCGGTATCGGTCGAGCCAGCATCGCCGAGCAACCGAAACTCGAGCTTGGCCGGCCGGCCGAGCAGATCCTCGATCATCTTCGGATCCTGGACGCCCGGAACCTGGACCAGTATGCGGTCGGCGCCTTGCCGCTGGATCGACGGTTCGCGGGTCCCGGTCGAGTCGATGCGGGTCCGGATCACCTCGATCGATTGCTCGACCGCGCGCCGGACGCGATCGATGACGCCGGCCTCGCTGAAATTCAGCTGGATGAGCCCGTCTGGGTTCTCGACGATGTCGAGCGTCCTCGCGCCCGTTGGGCCGAGGATGGCGTTCGAGATCGGCTGCGCCAATTCCCGAAGCTTCGGTATCAAGCGGGCGCGGGCGGCCGAATCCGGGACCCGTAACTGCACACCTCGGGGGGTGAGCTGGATGCCGCCGGTCAGCGCAACATTAGCCTCGCGCAGCGTGCGCCGGACGTCATCCCGCAGCGTCAGGCTCTGCGACCGCACGAGGTCGTTCTGGTCGACCTCGAGCAAGAGATGCGAGCCGCCCTGGAGATCAAGCCCGAGCACGATCGCCCGGGTCGGGACCAGCCAACCCGGGACCCAGCCCGGAATCCCCGCGACGTAGGCTTCGCGCTGCTCCCGGCTCATCAGGCTCGGAACCGCGAGCAGAAGCCCGATCAGCAGGGAGCCGATCGTCAGGATGATCTTCGTTCTCGTGAACCGCAGCATGGCTTGTCTTCGCGATGTCGGGAGCGGCCCGACTGGTCAGGCCTTGACGGGCTCGCCCCGGGTGCGAACCTCCGAAATCATGGTGCGCAGGAGCTTCACCCGGACGCCCTCAGCGATCTCGACCTCGATCTCCGGGTCCTCCGTCACCTTGGTGACCCGCCCGAGGATGCCGCCCGAGCTGACCACGGTGTCGCCGCGGCGCACGCCCTTGATCATCTCCTGGTGCTCGCGAGCCCGACGCTGCTGCGGCCTGATGATCAGGAACCACATGATGACGAAGATCAACACGAAGGGGACGAACTGGAGAATCGTTTCGCTCGACGGCATTCCCGGCACGGACTGGGCGAAAGCGGGGGTAATCAACTGAAGCTCCATGATCAGGTGCGGGACGCGGCCGGGCCGGCCGGCCCGTCGGGCGCAGTCAGGGGCTTATAGTGAGGAGGGCCGCCGATTCAAAGGAGGCCAGCGCTCGAGGCGCTACCGCTTGCCCGGTCAGGAGCCGGGGGCGTGTCGCTCCCGGTCCCCGCCAAGCCCTCCGGCGCCATCGTGATCCGGCTTCGCACCGCGTCCGATCGCTTCGGCATAAACCTCCTCGTACTCGCCGATCACTCGGGTTGGAGCGAGGCGCGACAAACGGGCCCGGAAGCTGTCCGGATCGAGGTCGCGGTGGGCCCCGTCGCGCAGCCTCGCCTCCAGCACGGCCGCAAGGTCGGCAGCCGAGCCGGCCTCGAACAGCCATCCCGTCCGGCCCTCGTCGATCTCCTCCGGGATGCCGCCTGCGCGCGAGCCGATCACCGGGACGCCGTGCATGAACGACTCGAAGGTCACGCGCGGCTGCGGGTCCGGCCAGAGGGACGGAACGACGGAGACGTCGAGACTCGGGAAGAACATGTCCGCCTTGGTCCAGCCGAGGAAGCGCACCTTGCTCGGGGCCATGTCCTTTAGCCGCTGGACATAGGCCGGGTCGCCCGTTCCGGCGATGTCGAGCTCCCAGCCGTCGGCCGGCAGCCGCTTCACGGCTTCGATCAGGAGATGGGCGCCCTTGTCGGGGATGAGCCGGCCGAAATAGCCGATCCGCATCGGCCCTCCGGCGGAGGCCGGACGCGGCCGGAAAGAGAGACCGGTGAAGACGTTCGGAAGGACGGCGCTCGTCGCGTTCGCGAAGAACCCCCAGGCGAGATGGCGCTCCAGCGTGAAGCGGCTGACCCCGACAACCGTGTCGACGAGCCGCGACAAGCGCTTCCTCGGCACCGTCAGAAGGCCGCAGGTGGGGCAAGGGCTGGCGCAGAGGCGGCCATCCCGGAAAGCCGAGCCGCGCGGGCACATGGTCCCGTATTCATGCAGATAATGCACGATCGGGATGTTGCGCCGGGCCGCCTCCTTCCAGACGAGCTGCGACAGCCCGACAAGGACATGCGTGTTGACCACGTCTGGCCGTTCGCGATCGAGGATGCGGCCGAAAGCCTTCGCCATCCAGGGATTGGCGCTGTCCAGCCCGTGCCAGGCGAGCCGGAGGGGCGACGGGCGGGGCGGGGCGCCGTCGAACCCGAAATAGAGGTTTCGGTTGGGGAGGCCGTAGACCCGGACCCCGCCATCCTGGCTCTCCTCGACCTCGCGGCCGCCGTGATGGACGACGAGCGAGACGGAATGCCCCCTCCCGGCGAGCGCGTGGGCGAGGTCGAGCACGGCCGCCTCGGCGCCGCCCTTGATGGCGGCGGGGTGCCCCGTATTGGCGAGGAGGATGCGCATGGTCGTAGCGCATCGGGTAACACGGCGCGGTTAGCGGGGAATTAGCCGCGTCGACCTCTCAAGCACCACGCAACCACCTGGCAGCTACCTGGCAGCTACCTGGCAGCTACCTGGCAGCTACCTGGCAAGGCACCTGGCAAGCACCTGGCAAGCACCTCTTCGGCGTGAGAGTGCGAAATGTCACACGAACTGGCTCAGCCCCGGCACCCCGCCCACGATCGGACCCATCACGTCCTCGCCCGCCTTCTCCCGGCCATAGGCGAAGAGCTCCCGGCCGAGCGGCTGCATCTGCCCCATCGGGACCCCGGCGGCCATGAGCTTGGAGCCGAGCGCCATCACCCCGCCGCCCATAGCGCCCATGAGGCCTCCGCCGCCCTCGTCAGGGCCGCCGTCGCCGGATGTCGCGACCGCCTGCTGCGCGCCCGGCATGGCGTCGAACAGCCTGTTCACCTCCTCCTGCGGGCCCTCCTTGGCCAGGAAGGCGAGGATCAGCCCGACCGCCTTCTCGACCACGGCCGCGTCGAGGCCGGTTGACTGCGTGATGCGGGAGATGAGCTCTTCCATCCTCGTGCCTTCCGATGTTCTGGGTTCAATGCGCCGTGTAGCAGCCCCGACAGGGATTGCGTATGACAGCTCCCGCTGGGCTGCAAATCACGGGGACCGCTTCCGATGGCAGAGGACGACAGGCGCTCGGGCGGCGTCGCGCCGCGGATCAGACCGAGCGCCGGACCGTGGGGCGAACGGCCGTCGGAAGCCGCTGCGCCAGACCCGACGTCGAGGTCGGCCCCGCCTGCGCCGCGTAGAGACGAGAACGACGGCCGCGTCCTGATCGGCAAGAGCACCAAGCTCGAATACCTGACGCTCAAACTCGCGAACCGGCACGGCCTTGTGGCCGGAGCGACCGGAACGGGCAAGACCGTGTCGCTCCAGGTCCTGGCCGAGGGCCTGTCCAATGCCGGCGTGTCCGTGTTCGCGGCCGACATCAAGGGAGACCTGTCCGGCATCGCGGCGCCGGGCCAGTCGAAAGACGTTTTCGTCAAGCGCGCTCAGGAGATCGGGATCGAGTACCAGCCCGACCGCTTTCCCGTCGTGTTCTGGGACATCTTCGGCGAGCAGGGCCACCCGATCCGCGCGACCGTCACCGAGATGGGGCCGCTGCTCCTGTCCCGGCTCCTCGAGCTGAACGACACGCAGGAGGGCGTCCTCAACATCGCCTTCCGGGTCGCGGACGACCACCACCTGCCCATCCTCGACCTGAAGGACCTGCGCGCGCTTCTCCAGTTTCTGGTCGATCATTCGGACGACGTGCAGAAGAAGTATGGCAACCTCGCCAAGGCCTCTGTCGGAACCATTCAGCGGCAGCTGCTGACGCTCGAGAACCAGGGCGCGGACAAGTTCCTGGGCGAGCCGGCGCTTGAGCTCACCGACTTCATCCGAACCGATCGCGACGGCCGCGGCACCATCAGCATCCTGGCCGCCGACAAGCTGATGTCCCGGCCGAGGCTCTACGCCACGTTCCTGGTCTGGATGCTATCGGAGCTGTTCGAGCAGCTGCCGGAAGTGGGCGACCTCGAGAAGCCGAAGCTCGTCTTCTTCTTCGACGAGGCGCATCTCCTGTTCACCGATGCCCCGAAGCCGCTGCTCGACGCCGTGCAGCAGGTCGTTCGGCTGATCCGCTCAAAAGGGGTCGGTGTCTATTTCGTGACCCAGAATCCCCTCGACGTGCCCGAAACCGTGCTTGGTCAGCTCGGCAACAAGGTCCAGCACGCCCTTCGCGCCTTCACGCCGCGCGACCAGAAGGCGGTCAGGGCCGCGGCCGAGACGTTCCGGCAGAACCCGGCCTTCGACACCTCGGAGGCGATCCTGGAGCTCGCGGTGGGCGAGGCGCTGGTCTCGATGCTGGAGCCGGGCGGAGTTCCGTCCATGGTCGAGCGTACCTTGATCGCGCCGCCGGCCGCGCGGGTCGGGCCGCTCACCCCGGAGGAGCGCCGGGCCGTGATGGCGGGAAGCCCGATCCGGGGCAAGTACGACGAGGCGATCGATCGCGAGAGCGCGTACGAGCTGCTGGCCAAGCGCAAGGATATGCCGGCCGAGGCGGCCCAGGGCACCGCTGCGTCCGGCGGGCTGGGCGGCATCCTCGGACAGATCGGCGCGGCCCTGGGGGGCAGTAAGCCTGCGGCCGGGAGCGGGCGCGGCCGCGGCACGTCGATGACCGAAATGGTGATCCGCTCGGCCGTGCAGTCCTTCGCTCGCTCGGCCTCGACGCAGATTGCCCGCGAGGCGGGCCGCATTATCCGAAACTCGCTTGGTGGGGTGTCGGGAGGCGGCCGGAGGTGAGGTTTAGACACCGCCAAGCGCTTCCCGGCCAGCGGAACGGCTTCCAGCGGGTCTGTCGATGTCACCTGACCACGGAGATCAGCGATGCGAAGCACAACTCTCTTAATTCTGGCCGCGCTCGCTCTTACGGGACCCGCCGGCGCGGCCGGCAGGGACCGGATCGAGCGCAGCGATTTCGCGCCCGCCGTGGCCACGCAATACGCCCGTCCCGATGGGGGAAAGCGCTACGAGTACCCCCCGAACACGGGCAACATCGTTCGGGCGCAGGACAAGACGGCTTATGACAAGCCGCCGAGCGACCCGGCCAGCAAATCGAGCCGACCGGAACCCGTGTCGGCGCCAACCAATCCGGCCACCAAGCCTCCGGACCGGGTGGGCCGCTGATCGCCATCGAGCGTCCGCTGCGTTTTGAGATGGGAGTTCCGATGACAAGGTCAGGACCGGCGGTTCGGGGCACAAGCGGGAGCACGGCATGATCGACAGGGTTCTCGGCGACATCGACGCTGACCTTGGGAACTCCCTGGACCGCCTGTTCGACTGGCTTCGGATCCAGTCGATCTCGACTGATCCTTCCTATGCGGGCGAGTGCCGTCGGGCGGCTGAGTGGATACGGGGCGATCTGGAGGCGCTCGGGTTCGAAGCGTCCGTTCGGGAGACGTCCTTCCACCCGGTCGTCGTCGGCCACCTGCCAAAGCCCGGGGCGCCGCACGTCCTGTTCTACGGCCATTACGACGTGCAGCCGGTTGATCCGATCGGGCTTTGGGACAACCCACCGTTCGAGCCGTTGCTGGCGGCGACCCCGGACGGCCGGAAGGTGATCCGGGCGCGCGGCGCTTGCGACGACAAGGGCCAGGTGATGACGTTCATCGAAGCTTGCCGAGCCTGGAAGGCCACAGAGGGCGGCCTGCCGGTCGGCGTCACGGTTTTGATCGAGGGCGCCGAGGAGAACGGGTCCAAGGGATTGCCGGAATGGCTCGCAGCCAACAAGGACGAGCTTCGGGCGGATTGCGTGCTGGTCTGCGACACCGGGATGTGGGACCGGACCACGCCCCTGATTACGACCTCCCTCCGCGGGCTCGTCTACCGGGAGCTGAAGGTGCGCTGCGCCGATCGCGACCTTCATTCCGGGACGTTCGGCGGAGCGGCCCGCAATCCGATCCGCGTTTTAGCCCGCATCATCGCCGATCTGCACGACGAGACTGGCCGCATCACGATCCCGGGCTTCTACGACGGTGTTCCCGAGACCCCTCCCGACATCCTGGCGCAGTGGCAGGCGCTCGATCTCACGCCGAAGGATTTCCTGGGGCAGGTCGGGCTCGGCGTGCCGGCCGGCGAGATCGACCGCATGCTGATCGAGCAGATCCAGTCCCGTCCGACCTGCGACGTGAACGGGATCGCCGGCGGGTACACCGCGGAAGGGTCGAAGACGGTGATCGCGGGCGAGGCTTCCGCCAAGATCTCGTTCCGTCTCGTCGGCGACCAGGATCCCGAGGCCATCGCGGCAGCTTTCGATGCGTTCGTCCGCGCCCGCATCCCGGCCGATTGCTCGGTCGAGATCACCCGCTACGGCACCTCTCGAGCGATTCAGCTGCCATACGGCATGCCGGCCCTGGCCAAAGCTAAGACAGCGCTCGCGGCGGAGTGGGGGCGGGAGCCGGTCTTCATAGGGGCGGGCGGCTCGATCCCGATCGTGGCCGACTTCAAGACGACGCTCGGCCTCGATACGTTGCTCGTGGGCTTTGGCCTCGACGACGATCGCGTCCATTCCCCGAACGAGAAGTACGACCTGACGAGCTTCCACAAGGGCACGCGGAGCTGGGCCCGCATCCTGGGCGCGCTGGCCGAGTAATTTGGTGGCGAGTCCGAACGATCGCGAAATCCCGAGAACCTTCGCGTGACGGGCTCCGCCCGTACAGCTAACCTGCGAGCAATGAGCATCCGCCCCTTCCTTGTCGCGCTCTCGACGTCGTGCGCGCTCACAGCGGCCGTGCAGGCGGGAGAGAGTCTCGGCGTCCCCGGACCGGCGCGCTCCTGCTCGCGCCACGGACCGGGCTTCGTTGAAATCCCGGGAACCTCGACCTGTACCCGCATCGGGGGGCGCGTACGCTCGGAATACGGCACGGCCGCGCGGCAAGTGCTCCGCGACGACATGGCGGCCTTCAGAAGTTCGGGCGCCGTATCCGTCGACAGCCGGACAGACACGGCCTACGGCCCGCTGCGTAGCTACGTGCGCCTGCGAGCAGGGCGCGACGCGGGCCGGCCCTAGCCCTGCAGCGGCCTATCCGGTTGTCTATTCGTAGGGTTCACGGTCGCGAGGGAGATCGTTTCCGCCCAAAGCTGACCCGGAACGCTCGCAGGAGGACGAGCAGGGTGATCCCATAAGCGGCCACCCCGCTGGCCGCGAGGATCGCCAGCGTGCCGAGGTCGGTCAAGTTGCCCGCATGCGGCCGGAGCGCAGCTTCGAGCGGCGCTCGGCCGAAACCCGCGATTAGTCCGAGGAACGCGCACCCAATCGCGACAGCTGCCAGGGCTAGCCAAAACGGGCGGGATGGAGCCGTGAAGCCGCGCCTCAGCGCCAGGAGCCATAGGATCAAGACGTTGGTCCAAACGCCGGCCGAGGTCGCCAGCGCGAGGCCGACCACGCCGAAGCTGCCGATCAGCACGATCTTCAGCACGATATTGACGCCGTAGCCGGTCATGGAGGCCCAAAGCGGAGTGGAGGTGTCCTGCCGGGCGTAGAAGCTGCCGGTGACGGACCGCAGGATCACGGCTGCCGGCAGCCCGACCGCATAGGCCGCGAGCACCGCGCCAGAGCGTGCCGCCGCCGCGGCGTCGAAGGCGCCGCGCTGGAAGAGGACGGACAGGATCAGATCGGGAACGAGAAGGAACGCGACCGCGCACGGAGCCGAGAGGGCGAGGGTGAGCCCGATCGCCCGGTTTTGAGCCGCGTGCGCGCCCGCCGTATCCCCGCCCGCGATCCTCCGCGTCATCTCCGGTAGCAGCACGGTCCCGGCCGCGATGCCGACGACGCCGAGCGGCAATTGGTAGAGCCGCTCAGCGTAGTAGAGCGCGGAGAGTGCGCCGGTCGGCAAGGTCGAGGCGATGATCGTATCGGCGAACATCGCGAGTTGCACGCCGGCCGATCCCAACACCGCTGGCCCGAGCAGCCTGAAGAAGGCGCCAACGCCCCCGCCGAGGCGCGGAACGGCCGGACGCGGCGCGATGCCGGCCCGGCCGGCGTTGAGCCAGACCAGCAGGAGCTCGAGCGTCCCCGCGACGGCGACGCCCCAGGCGGCGGCATGACCCGCGCTCGGGAACAGGACAGCCACGGTCAACGCCGCGATCATCGACAGATTCAGGAGAACAGGCGCGGCCGCTGCGGCCCAGAACCGATCGTGCGCGTTCAACACGGCCGAGACGAGCGTCACGAGCGTAATCAGAAGGAGGTACGGAAAGGTGATGCGGGTGAGCGCCACTGCGAGCTCGAAGGTCGCGGGCGGAAGCCCTGGGGCCAAGAGCCCGACGAGAACGGGCATCCAAAACAGAGCGAACCCAAGGAGTGCGAGCTGAACCGCGATCATCAGCGCGAGGATGCGATCGGCGAAGAGTTTCGCGGCCGCGTCTCCCGCCACCGTCCGAAGCCGTCCGTAGGTCGGGATGAAGGCCGCGTTGAAGGCCCCCTCGCCGAAGATCGCGCGGAAGTGATTAGGCAGCCGGAAAGCGACGATGAACGCATCCGCGACAGGTCCCGCGCCAAGGACCGCCGCCATGACCATGTCCCGGACAAAGCCGGTTGCGCGGGAGAGGAGAGTCCAGCCGCCGACGGAGAGGATCTTACCGTACAAGGCTAGGCCGGGCTGGTCCGGCGCTCGTCAGGCGGGAGCGATGCAAGCGGCCCATGAAGCCCTACCGCGCCACCGACAACATAAAGCGGGCGCCGCTTCACCTCAGCAAAGATCCGGCCGATATACTCGCCGATGACGCCGAGCGACATGAGTTGGATCCCGGCGAAGAAGGTGACCGACACGATGATGGAGGGATAGCCGGCCACGTCCGAACCGAACAGGAGCGTCCGGATCGCCACGAAGATCGCGGCCGTGAACGCGCAGAGCGAGATCAGGCCCCCTATATAGGTCCAGACCCGGAGCGGGACGGTGGAGAACGAGGTGATCCCGTCGAAGGCGAAGCGGAACAGGCGGCGAAAACTCCACTTGGTCGACCCGTGCTGGCGCTCTTCGACCGCAAACGGCACGCCGATCGATCTGAAGCCGATCCAGGCGTAGAGGCCCTTCGAGAATCGGGCCCGCTCCCCCAACGCCTTTAACACCTGCACGCCTTTGCGATCGATCAACCGAAAATCGCCCGCACCCTCCGGCAGCTCCGTCTCCCCGAACCGAGCAAACAGCCGGTAGAAGAGGTGCGTGAATCCGCGCTTGACCCTGCTCTCTCCAGCCCGGTCGGTGCGCTGGCCGTAGACCATGGCGTAACCATCCCGCCAGCGCTCGACGAAAGTCCGGATCAGCTCGGGCGGATGCTGGAGGTCGGCATCCATCAGGATCACCGCCCGGCCTCGCGCGTGATCAAGGCCGGCCGCGATCGCGACCTCTTTCCCGAAGTTGCGGCTGAACGAGATCGCCACGACCCGCGGGTCCATCTCGTTCTCTCGACCGATCGCCGCGAGGGTTCCGTCCGTCGAGCCGTCGTCCACGAACAGCACCTCGAAATCGGCTGCAAGGTCGCGGAGGACGGGCAGAAGGCGAGCGCAGAGCGGCGCGACGTTCTCTGCCTCCCGGAAGACCGGCACCACGACACTGAGCTCGATGGGGGAGGGGTTTGGGGCAAACGACATGGCTGAACCGTAGCGGCAAAGCCGCCCTGGGTGTAGAGACGTCCGCCGGAGTGTCGTCGGCGCCTCGAGACTTGGACCGGTGTAGATGGCGACCCAAGCCGTCGTTCTCTGTGCCGATGATTACGGCATGAACGCGGGCGTGAGCCGGGGCATCCTCGATCTGGTGCAGATGGGTCGCGTGTCCGCAACGAGCTGCATGGCCAACGCGCCCGATTGGCCGCGGGCCGCGCGCGACCTTGCGGGGACGAGGCCGGAGTTCGGCGTGGGCCTGCACATCACGTTGACCTGGGGTCGGCCGCTAGGGGCCATGCCGAAACTGGCGGCAAATGGCCAGCTCCCCACGCTCGGCGCGCTCCTGAAGGGCTCCCTCGCCGGACGCCTGCCGAAGGTGGAGATCGCCCAGGAGATCGATCGACAGCTTGACGTCTTCTGCGAGGCGCTAGGTCGTCCACCAGACTTCGTAGACGGGCACCAGCATGTCCACGTCCTCCCCGGCATTCGGGGCGCGGTTTTCGACGCGCTCGCCCGCCGCTCGTGGGCGGGTGGCGTGTGGCTGCGCGACCCCTCCGACCGCGTTGCCGCAATTCTTGCCCGACGAGTCGCGGCCGCCAAGGCGGTCATCGTCGGAATGCTGGCAACCGGATTCCGGCGCGACGCGCACCGCGCGGGTTTCTCGACGAACGAGAGCTTTTCAGGGTTCAGCCTGTTCGATCCGGCTCGCGATGTCGGATCAGACGTGGGATCCTATCTCTCGGCGCTGGGCCGGCGCCCTCTCGTGATGTGTCATCCAGGCCGGCCAGACCCGTCAGAGGGCGGCGGGGGCCGCGCTCCCGATGGCATCTCCGGGGCGCGCCTCGCCGAGCACGCCTATTTGGCGTCACAGGCCTTCGCCGACCTGCTCGCCCGGCGAGCTATCATCCTCGCCCCAGCCCCTGCGTGAGGACCGTCCTCAGGCGGACGCTTTGCCGAGCATCTCCTCAACATGGTCCCAGTTCACGAGGTTTTCGATGAAGGCCTTCAGGTAGTCCGGCCGTCGATTTCGGTAATCGATGTAGTAGGAGTGTTCCCACACGTCGACACCGAGAATCGGGTGAGCCCCGTGGACCAAGGGGTTCTCGCCGTTCGGCGTCTTCATGACCTCGAGCTTGCCGTTCTTCACCGCAAGCCACGCCCAGCCTGAGCCGAACTGGCCGATCCCGGCTTGGATAAAATCTTGCTTGAACTTCTCGACTCCGCCGAGCTCGTCGGCGATGCGCTTCTGGATGCTGCCCGGGATGGCGCCGCCGCCATTCGGCTTCATCCACTGCCAAAAATGAATGTGGTTGAAATGCTGTCCCGCATTATTGAAGAGCGGCTGGTTCTTTCCGTAGCTCTCTTTCACGACGTCTTCGACGCTCTTGCCCTCCAGCTCCGAGCCTTTCAGGAGATTGTTGCCGGTGTCCACATAGGCTTTGTGATGCTTGTCGTGATGGAATTCCAGCGTCTCTTTGGACATGTAGGGCTGGAGCGCGTCATAGGCGTAGGGAAGCTCGGGCAGGCTGAAGGTCATCGTCGTCTCCTCGGGCTCTCGGACGGGCGCCGGGCTGCTTGCAGCGGGAGCGCCCGAAGGGCGGCGCCAAGCGCAGGGCACAACACGACTTAGCGACGCTCGCACCTGTTGCCAAGGCGAGCAATTCCTTCCAAATCTTCGCCGCGCTCTCCCTAGGTGATGCCGATGGTCGTAATGCTCCTGCTGCTGGCGCTTGCCATGATCGCGACAGGCGGGGCGGCGGTGGTCTTCGGAGCGCCGATCGTCCAGGTGGAGCGGGGCTGGTCGATGGTGATCTCCGGGAGCGTCGGGGCGTCGGCGGGCTTTGTGCTGCTCGGCGTCGCGCTCGCGGCCGCGCGGCTCGGGCGGGTCGCGCGGGAACTCATTACCATCCGCGATCGGCTGAACGTACAGAATACGACCGGTGAGATGCGCCCAGCCGGGCCGATTTCGCAAGCGTCGAGATCGGCGGCTCCCCCATTGGGAGCGGGAAGCGTTTCGGCCGTCCGTCGCGAGAACGAGACCGGTGCAGGCGTGGATGTGTCGGCGGTGGTCGGCCAGTATGCGTCAGGCGGCAACTCTTACGTCATGTATGCGGACGGATCCATCCACGCGGAGACACCGACGGGCGAGCATCGTTTCTCATCCCTCAATGAGCTCCGAAGCTTCGTGGCGGCCGGTGGCGAGCGAAGCGCGCAAAGGTGACCAAGTTTAGGCCGCGGCTGCAGGGCGCGGCCTCCAGCCTCCCTCGACCGACTGGATCGCGAAGGCGTAGATCAAGGCGACCTCTTCCAGTCGGTCGAAACGGCCCGCAGCGCCTCCATGGCCCGCTTCCATGTTGATCCGCAGGAAGACGGGGCCTCCACTCGTCATCGTAGCCCGGAGACGTGCGACCCATTTGGCCGGCTCCCAGTAGGTCACGCGGGGATCCGTGAGCCCGCCGAGCGCCAGGATCGCGGGGTAGCGCTGCGGCCGGACGTTATCGTAGGGCGAGTAGCCCAGGATCGTTCGGAAATCTGCCTCGTCGATGCGTGGATTTCCCCATTCCGGCCATTCCGGCGGCGTCAGCGGAAGCTCGCCGTCGAGCATCGTGTTGAGGGCGTCCACGAACGGGACGTCGGCCACGAGCGCGGCGAAGCGGTCGCCTCCGATATTCGCGGCTGCGCCCATGAGGAGGCCCCCGGCTGAGCCGCCGAACCCGACGATGCGCTCCCGGGCGGTGAACCGCATCTCGACCAGGGCGTCCGCACAGGCGACGAAATCCGTAAACGTGTTCGGCTTTTTCTCGCGCTTGCCGTCGAGGTACCAGCGCCAGCCCTTCTCGGTTCCGCCGCGCACATGCGCGACCGCGCAGACGAAACCGCGATCAACCAGCGAGAGAAGGTTTGTCCGGAACGAGGCCGACATCGACGACCCGTAGGAACCGTACCCGTAGAGCAGGCAGGGCGCCGAACCGTCGAGCGCCAGACCGGCGGCGTGGACGAGCGAGATCGGGATCCTTTCCCCGTCTGAGGCCGTGCCGAAGACTCGCCTTGTCACGTAGCGCGACCCGTCGAAGCCGCTCGGCACCACTTGGCGCTTACGCAGGCAGCGCTCGCGCGTGACGAGGTCGTAATCCCAGGTCTCGTCGGGCGTGGTCATCGACGAGTAGGTGAAGCGGAGCGTGGAGGTGGCGAACTCGTATCCGGCCTCGAAGCCGAGCGAGAACGCCTCCTCCTCGAAGGCGATGGAGTGCTCGAGCCCCGTCTCGATCTCGCGCACCACGATGCGGGGATTCGCGTCTTCGCGCTCCAGCCGGACGAGATGACGCTCGAAGGCGGCGTGGCAGAGCAGCATCACGCCGGGCCGATGGGGGACGAGGTCGCGCCAGCCCTCCCGACCCGGTCGGTCGAGAGGGGCGGTTACGATCTTGAAATCCTCGGCGCCGGAATCGTTCGTCAGGATGAGGAGGTCCGAGCCGTGATGGTCGACCGAATAGAGGACGAGGGGCTTGCGAGGTGAGACGAGGCGGGCCTCGCCAGGTCCTGCCAGGTCGACCAGCCAGGTCTCGGAGGTCTCGTGATCGCTCGCCTCGATCAGCATGAAGCGGCGCGAGGTGGTCGAGTCGATCGACACGAACCAGCCCTTGTCCCGCTCCTCGTAGACCACCGGGTCGGAGGCCGGGTCGGCGCCGAGGCCGTGGCGCTTCACCCGGACCGGGCGGTGGTTGTCGTCGACCTCGATGTAGTAGAAGGCGGCCGAGTCGCTCGCCCAGACGAGGTCGCCGGTCGTTCCCCGGATCCCGCCCGGCTCGTCGGTCCCGGTCGCGAGATCGCGGGTCCTGATCGTGTGCAACTCGGCGCCGGTGACGTCGGCGCTCCAGGCGAGCCGCCGATGATCGGGCGAGTGGGCGGCCTCGGCGAGATCGAAATAGGCATGCGGGTCCGCCTCGGAATCGCCGTCGAGCAGCACCTCGGCGGCCCCGCCCTCCCGCGGCTCGCGGCAGGCGATCTGATGCTGCCCGTCCTCGCGGTAGCGGGTGAAATAGGCGTAGGGGCCGTCGGGGCTCGGGACGGTGGATTCGTCCTCGTCGATCCGCCCGCGCATCTCGCGGATGAGCTTCGCCTGAAGCCGCTTCAGGGGCGCGAAGGCTGACGCGGTATAGGCGTTCTCGGCCCGCAGGTGGTCAGCGATCTCGGACGGCAGCCGGGACGCGTTCTTCAGCACCTCCTTCCAGTTCGGCGCCTTGAGCCACGCGTAATCGTCCGGCACGGCCGTGCCCCAGAGCTCGAACCCGGCCGGCCGGACGGCCGCAACCGGGGGAGGGCCGAGGCCTTGACGGGGGGACGCGGATGCGGCCTTCGGCAAGGGGTGTCTCCTGCGGGCACGCGAGACAGAGCTCCGCGCCCGTCCTTTGGGAAGCGGCAATTCAGCCGGAGAACGGGTGATCTCCGTCCCGCCTTGTCCCGACGGAGGCGAGAACGCAAGCGAACCGGACGAAGCCGGGCGGCCGCAAAGGTTCCGGACGAATTCCTCCGCCTGTCGAACGCGACGCGATGAAGCGCCGGAATTCATTCGCGCCACTTGACACACTTAGGAATAAATGCAGTTATGGCGCGACGCCCGCGACCGTCTTAGCGGGTTTACGCTTGGGAACAAAGAGGCAACATCGCATGAGTCTTCACGCTGCGTCGAGCGCGTCCTCATCGTCGGGACGCCGGCCCAAACTGGATGGCCCTCGCTTGTCCGCGAGTCCGCGTCTGTCCCGGCCCGCTTCGCGCCTTCTCGCGGCCCTGGCCGCCCCGGGCGCCGCGGCGGTCCCGGACCCGACGGGAGGGGAGGGCGTCATCGTGCATGCGGCCCGCTCGGGCGTGTCGCTCGGTCGCGGGGTGCACTCGGTCGCCGCCGCTCGCGAGTTGGCGGATCGCGACCTGACCGAGCGGGCAGGGGATCCTGGTCGAGGGCGTTTCACGATCTCGGATTCGGGCCGGGCGCATCTGCGGCGGCTCGAGGCCGGTCTCGCGGATGCCCCTTTCGCGACGCAGCACCGCGACCTGACGCAGGCCGAACGGGCCGGTGAGCACGGGCCCGAGCGCGTGGTCGTGAACACCCAGGAGAGCCCGCTCGAGTGGCTTCGCCGCCGCCGCGGCCGCGACGGCGAGCCGCTCATCGATGCCGCCGCGTTCGAGGCCGGCGAGCGGCTTCGGCGCGACCTCACGGTCGCCGGCATGCTGCCGAGCGTCACGGCGCGCTGGGACGGCGCCGTCGCGACCGGAACGGGCGCGCCCCGCGACCCGGCGAGCGCGGCCGACGCCGTCGTGGCCGCCCGGCAGCGCGTCCGCCGCACTCTCGACGCGGTCGGCGGCGACTTCGCCAACCTGCTGCTCGACCTCTGCGGCTTCCTGAAAGGGCTGGAACTGATCGAGCGCGAACGGGGCTGGCCGCCCCGTTCCGGCAAGGTGGTGGTCAGGCTCGCGCTCCGGCAACTCGCGAGCCATTACGGTCTCGGGGCCGAGGCGCGCGGCCCCGCCGCCTCGCGCGGCCTGAGGAGCTGGCAGGCCGAGGGCCGGGATGTCACGCCGCCATGGCGCGACCATTATCCCCAGGCGGTCGGTGATCGACGCGGGTGACCCTCACCAGGGGAGCGACCAGAAACACTGTGTCCTGGCCGTTGTCCTGGCCGTTGTCCCTGGCCGTTGTCCCTCGGTTCGGTCGCCGTGCCCCAGTTCGGACAAGCGGCCGACCGTCACCTTTGACAAGCTTCGGGTCCCATGAAACGGCTCGAACATGTCGACTCATCAGAGCTGCGACCGATCAGAAAGCGCGGAGCTGGACGGCCTCTCGAGCCCGGGGGTCGCGCCAGCGGATGCGGGAATGCGGCCGGAAGCCGGTCGGGCCGTTCTCCCGGGTCGCGGATGAACGTCCCGGAGGGCCGCCGGGCCGAAACGGTTTGGGCGAGCCGGTAAGATGCACGGTAAGCCGGGCGGGACCATCCAGTCGGGTTTCCTTGCCGGGGGCGAGATGGGCGCCCTCATGCGGGCGCACGATTGGTCGATCACGCCTCTCGGCCCCCCCGAAAGCTGGCCGGTCGAGCTGCGCACGCTCGTCGGCGTGATGCTGGGCTCCCGGCAGCCCATGTTCATCACCTGGGGGCCTGCCCGCACTCTCCTCTATAACGACGGCTATGTCGGGATAATCGGGCGCAAGCACCCGGCGGCGTTGGCGCAGCCGTTCCTGGATGTGTGGTCGGAGATCCGGGGCGACCTGGGACCGCTGCTAGCTCAGGTCGATTCGGGCGAATCGGTCCATATGGACCACATCACCCTCTTGATGGAGCGCCACGGCTACAGGGAGGAGACGCATTTCGCGTTCTCCTACTCGCCCGTCCGCGACGAGGCCGGGCGCGTCGCCGGGATGTTCTGCCCGTGCCAGGAGACCACGGGGCAAGTGCTGGCTGCGCGACGCAACGTCGCCGAACGCGAGCGGCTCGAGCAATTGTTCGAGCAGGCGCCCGGCTTCATGGCCATCCTGCGTGGTCCCGAGCACGTGTTCGAGCTCGTCAACCGGGCTTATCTGCAGCTGATCGGGCACCGCGACGTGATCGGAAAGCCTGTTCGGCAGGCCCTTCCCGAGGTGGAAGGGCAGGGCTACTTCGAGCTCCTCGACCAGGTCTATCGGGACGCAAAGGCCTTCGAGGGAAATGCCTTGAAGGTCGAGCTGCAGCGGCACGCCGGCGGCGAGGTCGAGGAGCGTTTCATCGATCTCGTCTACCAGCCGATCACCGACGCTGACGGCCGGGTGACCGGCATCTTCGCCGAGGGATCCGACGTCACGGAGCGCGTGCACGCCGAGGCGGCCCTGCGGGCGAGCGAGGAGCGGCTGCGCCTCGTGGTCGAGGGCGCGAAGGATCACGCCATCTTCACCACCGACCCGCATGGCGCGATCACGAGCTGGTCGGCGGGCGCGCAGGCGATCTTCGGCTGGAACGCCGCGGAAGCGATCGGGCAGCCCGCCTCCATCGTTTTTACGCCCGAAGACCGCGAATCCGGCGTAGACCTGCGCGAGTTGGCCATTGCGGCGCGCGAGGGCTGCGCCAACGACGAGCGCTGGCACCTGCGCCGGGATGGCAGCCGCGTCTTCATGAACGGCTCGGTGCACGCCCTCCACGACGCGGCGGGCGGCGAGCAGGGCTTCCTCAAAGTCGCCCGGGACGAGACCGCGCGCCGGGACAGCGAAGCGCGGGCGCGCGAGCTGGCCGCCCAGCAGGCCGCGACGCTCAGTCAGCTCGCCGAGGGCGTGATCGTCACCGATCGCGAGGGGCGGATCACGCTCGTGAACGAGGCGGCGGCGCGCATTCACGGGGTGGACCGGCTCGACGTGGCGCCGGAAGATTACGGCGAAACCTACAGCCTCCTCACGGAGGCGGGCCGCCCCTACCGGTCGCTCGACCTGCCGCTGGCGCGAGCCGTGCGGGGCGACACGGTGATCGACGCGCGCTGGCGTATTCGCCGGGCGGACGGCGAGGACGTGCTGGCCGTCGGCAATGCCCGGCCGGTGCGCGACGAAACCGGCCGGCAGATCGGCGCCGTCCTGACCCTCCGGGACGACACAGCGCGGGTCGCGGCTGAGGCGGCGCTCCGCGAGAGCGAGGCCCATTACCGCAATGCCGCCGAGCTGAACCCCCAGGTCGCCTGGACCGCGATGCCGGACGGGCAGCTCGACCGCGTGGCGGAGCGCTGGCGAGACTGGACGGGAACCAGCGGCCTCGGCGCGAGCTGGGGCGAGGGCCTGCATTCGGACGACCTCAGGCCGATGACGGTCGCATGGGCTCGCTCGGTCGAGACCGGAATCCCCTACGACATCGAGCATCGGGTCAAGATGCTGTCCGGCCAGTACCGCTGGGCACGCTCGCGCGCCTTTCCGCGACGCGACGCCGAAGGCCGGATCGTGAAGTGGTACGGCTCGACCGAGGACATTCACGAGCAGACGCTCGCCGAGGCGCGCTTGCGCGAGAGCGAAGCGCGGTTCCGGACGGTCGCCGAGGCGATGCCCGGCTTCGTCTGGACCGCCGACGAGGAAGGCGACCTCGATTACACGAGCCCGAGCTGGCATGCCTATTCAGGCCTAGACCCCAACGGGAGCCTGGGCGAAGGATGGGCCTCGTCCGTCCACGCCGACGACCAGCCGGGGGCGCTGGCGCGATGGTCGGAGGCGGTGGCGACGAGAACCCCCTACGACGCCGAGTTCCGCCTCCGTCGTGCCGACGGCGCGTACCGGTGGTGGCTTGCCCGCGCCCTGCCGTCCGTAGAGGAGACGACAGGCCGGCTCCGTTGGATCGGGATCTGCACCGAGCTCGAGGACATCATCGCGGCGCGCGAGACCCTGGCCCGGTCCCGCGAGGACCTGGAGCGGCGGGTCGCGGAGCGGACGCGCGAGCGGGACCGCGCCTGGCGCAACTCGCAGGACCTGCTCGTCGTCACCGAGGCGGACGGGACGTTGACCGCCGTCAACGATGCGTGGACGGCGCTGCTCGGGTGGGAGGCGCGAGAGCTGATCGGGGCTCGTGTCGTGGACTTCACTCATCCGGAGGACCTGGAGGCCACGCTCATCGCCTTTGCGGGCATCATCGAGGCGCCCCTAACGCGACCCTTCGAGTATCGCCTGCGGTGCAAGGACGGCGCTTTCAACTGGTTCGCGTGGACGGGCGCCTACGAGGACGGAAGGATTTACGCCACCGGCCGGCACGTCACGGCCGAGAAGGAGCAGGCCGAGGCCTTGCACCGCGCCGAGGAGCAGCTTCGGCAGGCGCAGAAGATGGAGGCCGTGGGCCAGCTCACCGGCGGCATCGCGCACGACTTCAACAACCTGCTGGCCGGCATCGTGGGCTCGCTCGACCTCATGCAGACCCGCATGGCGCAGGGGCGGACCGACAGGGTCGAGCGCTACGCCAAGGCGGCCATGAGTTCGGCCCAGCGCGCCGCCGCGCTCACGCACCGCCTGCTCGCCTTCTCGCGCCGCCAGCCGCTCGATCCCAGGGCCGTCAACGTCAATCAGCTCGTCACCGGCATGGAGGATCTCCTCCGGCGCAGCATCGGCCCGCTGCATGGCCTCGAGATCGTCACCGCGGGCGGCCTCTGGACGACGCTGTGCGATCCGAACCAGCTCGAGAGCGCGATCCTGAACCTCGCCATCAATGCGCGGGACGCCATGCCGGACGGTGGGAAGCTCACCATCGAGACGGCGAACTCCCATCTCGACGAAGCCTATGTCGCGGCCCAGCGCGACGTCGTGCCCGGCCAGTACATCGCAATCTGCATCACCGACACCGGGACCGGCATGAGCCCGGACGTCATCGCGCGCGCGTGCGAGCCGTTCTTCACCACGAAACCGCTGGGGCAGGGGACCGGCCTCGGCCTCTCCATGGTCTACGGCTTCGCCAAGCAGAGCGAGGGCCACCTCAAGATCTACTCGGAGGATGGCAAGGGCACGACGATGAGGATCTACCTGCCGCGCTATCGCGGCGAGGCCGGCGAGGAGGACCCGACGCGGGCCGGCGCGACCGATCCCGACCAGGCAGGCACGGGCGAGATCGTGCTCGTGGTAGAGGACGAGCCCGTCATCCGCGACCTGATCGTCGAGGTCCTGCAGGATCTCGGCTACCGGGCGCTCGAAGCGGCGGACGGCCCCGCGGGCCTGAAGCTGCTTCAATCGCCCGAGCGCATCGATCTCCTCGTGACGGATGTCGGCCTGCCGGGCCTGAACGGACGTCAGCTGGCCGATCTCGCCCGCGAGCGAAGGCCGGAGCTGAAGGTGCTTTTCATCACGGGCTACGCCGAGAACGCCGCCATCGCGAACGGCTTCCTGGATGCCGGCATGGAGATGATCACGAAGCCATTCGCGATCGACGCGCTGGCCGGCAAGATCCGCGGCATGATCCGGAGCGGCTGAGTCAGGCCGCTGCAGCCGCGACCCGCCCGGCTTCCGTCCGGATGCGGTCCACCATCGAGCGCAAGCCGTTCGAGCGCTGCGGCGTCAGATGCTGCCCGAGGCCGAACCGGTCGAACACCGCGAGGGCGTCCGTGCCCAGGACCTCACCGGCCGGCCGGCCCGACAGCAGCGCCACGAGGAGCGCCACGAGCCCCTTGACGATATGGGCGTCGCTGTCGCCCCGGAAGCTCAGCCGTGCGTCGCGACCGCCCGCCTCCGCCTCGATGTCGAGCCAGACCTGGCTCGCGCAGCCCTGGACCTTGTTCGCTTCGGTGTGGTCCGCCTCCGCAAGGGGCGGCATGAGACGCCCGAGCTCGATCAGGTAGCGGTAGCGGTCCTCCCAATCGTCCAGGAGCTCGAAATTCTCGGTGATCTCGTCGATGGAAGGAAGCATGGCCCCGCGCGCGTTCGCATCGGGCTGGATATAGGCGCTGGCCGGCGTCCTGGCGAGGCGGCGGGCTCTTAGGGCCGGGATGCCGCCGGCGCCCCCGGACGTGAGACCGTCTCCGCGGCCTCGCTCAAGGTCTGGCGGAGCGCGGCTTCCGCCAAGGCGGGGCCGACCCCGCTCGAGAGCGCAGTTGCGACGAGCTTCTTCTCGGCACCGCCTGCCCAGGGCGTCATCTCGGCAAAGACGCCGCTCGTCGGCCGGTGCGGTGAGTGGATGTAGATCGCGGCGACAAGCGTCGCGCCAGCCATGAGACGTAACATGCGGGTCACTCGGCGGTCCGAACGTCGGTAATAGAGACCTGGTGCTCTCTATTGTGTTTGCAAGAGCAGCCGCGCGTTCGACATGCTTAATCGTCGGTAAATAGCCTGCACTCGGTCGCGGCCGGGTTTCGGATCGCAGACGTCGTGTCTTATCCGCCATTATAGTCGACCAAGTCTCCGATCACTCTTAGCGTTCATTTAAGCCGCCTCTGGCACGGTGGGACGTGGGACGAGAGGCGCGCGGCGAACGCGCGAAAATGTTTGCGTATCCAGTCAGCGCTCGCCTCCCTCGGCCGACACTGGTCCGACGCGACCCGCTTCTTCCCTGCGCGAGCCACGCCGCGGACGGAAGATCCTGATCGCGTCTTCGTGCTGGCCCGTCTCGCGCTCGGCATCTTCGGCCTCGCCTGCTTGTCGCCGTATCTCGCGTGGAGCAGGAGCGCCGGCTCCACGGACGTTCTGTTCGCGGCGGCCTTGTCGGCTCCCGTCCTCGCGGCCGTCCTCGCGTCCCGTCCAAGCCGCCGCGCCGCAAGCCATCTGGCGAGCGGCGCCACGGCCGGGATCCTCGCCGCCTCCGTGATCGCGGGATTTGGGCAGGCCGCCTGGCTCGTGCTGGTCCTGCTCCTGGCCGAGCCGGCGGACGAGTACCTGTCCGGTCGCGTGCGATCGGCCGTGTACGGGCTGCTCGGAACGGCGGCGGGTCTCGCGGCCGCGGCGGCTGCCCGGGCGGCCGGGCTGCTCGGACAGACCGTCGCGCCCGAAGCCGCGGGCGGCTTTCTCCTCCTGCAGGTTCTCGTGCTGGCGGGCGCCGCGGCTTGGTCGCGCGATCGCGCGATCGCGACCGGCCTCGCAAAGAACCCCCCGGTATTCGATACGGTGCCGCTCGCCGCGATGAGCGATCTCGTGACCTGGCATGATGCGTTCGGCGACGTGCTGAAGGCGAGCGCGCCCACGGGCGCCATGTTCGGGACGCCTTCCCGGAGCCTCGTCGACGGCGGCTTCCTGGCTCGCGTGCACGTCTCGGATCGCCCCCGTTTCCTCAAGGCGCTGAGCGACGCCGCGAACGGCTCCGAGCCGACCTGCGTCGAGTTCAGGTTCCATGGCGGGGGGCCGGGGATGACGCCGGATTTCGACGTCGTCCGGTCCGGGCTGATCGTGACCTCCGTCGAGATGCGCGCGCACCGATTGGCGCAGGTCGATGGGGCCGGAGCGTCCGTGATCGCGTTCACGCGCGACAGCACGACGCAAAGGCTGCACGCGGAGGAATTGGAGAAGGCGCGCGCCGAGGCGGAGCGCGCCAATCTCCTGAAAGCGAACTTCCTCGCGACGGTCAGCCATGAGCTTCGCACGCCGCTGAACGCGATCATCGGCTTCTCCGAGCTTCTTTCGGCCGACCACCCGTTCCTGATTACGGAAGAGCGGCGGCGGGAATACGCGTCGATCATCCGCAGCTCGGGACGCCATCTCCTCGAACTCGTGAACACGCTTCTCGACATGTCCAAGATCGAGACGGGCAACTTCCATTTCGAGCCGGAGCCGTTCGACTTTCGCGAGCTCGCAGTCGGGGCTTGCGACCTCATCCAGCTCAAGGCCGACGAGGCCGGCGTGCGGCTCGAACGCGGGCTCGACATCGACCTGCCGGAGATCGTGGCGGACCGCCGCGCCTGCCGGCAGATCCTTCTCAACCTCGTGTCGAACGCGGTGAAGTTCACGCCGGCCGGCGGGCTGGTGACGGTCACTCTGACCGGCGCGCAGGATGCGCTGGTGCTGGAGGTCGCGGATACCGGCATCGGCATCCCCGAAGCGGATCTGCCGCGGCTCGGTGACCCCTTCTTTCAGTCGGGTGACGTCCATCGTCGCAACCACGAGGGGACCGGCCTCGGGCTGTCCGTGGTGCGCGGCCTCGTGGGGCTGCATGGCGGCCGCATGTCGATCGAGAGCGGAGCCGGAGCCGGCACGACCGTGACGGTGACCCTCCCGATGACGAACGAGGACGATTCCAGGCTGTCGAAGCCCGTCGCCGTCCACACCTTCCCGCGCGTCTCGGCGCGGGCGCCGGAAAGGAAGACCGCATGAACACCCCATCATCCACGACCTCGAGATCCGGCTCAGGTCGGCCGGCCGCGAAGGCGTCGCGGGCGGGCCGGCTCGGCGGTGCCGCCCTGCGGTTTGCGGGCCGGCGCCCGGGCGTGATCCTCGCCAGCGTGATCGTGATCGGAGCCGGCGGCGCGTTCGGCTGGAACGCCCTCGTCAAGCAGCCGACCCGGCACCCGGCGCCACTCTTCGCCGGCGGAAAAACCGTCTCGTCGCCGGCTCCCTCCCCGACCGCCGCGCCGATCGCCTCCGTCGAGCCGCCACGCCGTCCTGAGATGGCCGCCGTGCAGACTCCTCCGCTCCCTCCCATGGGCCGGCCCGAGACCACGGCCGCGATCAGGGTCGCGCCCGAGCCGCAGGGCCGCGCGTCCGGCGCGTCCGACCCGATTGGGGCTCTGATCAGGGGCGAGGAAATCAGGGGCGGAGAGGCCAGGAGCCGGGAGAGCAGGGGCGGGGAGACCAGGAGCGGGGAGAGCAGGAGCGGGGAGAGCAGGGGCGGCGACCCGGCCGCGCCCCGTTCGACCGACGCGAAATCCGAGACGGCCCGGATCCTATCCGCCCAGAAGGCGCTCGCGAAGCTCGGTTACGGCCCCGTCAAGGCCGACGGTAATATGGGAGCCCAAACCCGCGCGGCGCTGGAGAACTTCGAGCGCGCCCGCAACCTGCCGGTCACCGGCGGCCTCGGGCAGCGCACGAAGCGGCAGCTCGCCGCCCACTCCGGCGTGCAGGTGGAGTGACGGGCGGGTCCTGGGATGGCGACGTCTAGGCATCTGCCCAGTTTGTAGCGCGCTCCGCTCCTCCCCGTTGCAAGTCGGGCCTGCCCGACTTGCGCTCCCCTAGGAGGGTGGGGTCGGGTCGCCTGCCGTGGCGGTCGAGGGGCCTCCTGCACCACCCCACCCGAGGAACTGCCCGTGTTCCCGAGCCGCGTCGCACTCGTTCTGCGGCTCGTTTAGGGTGAGCCGATTTCGCCGCCTGTCCGGCCGCATCGATCGAAGCGTCGCCTAGAATGAACGAAGCTGATCCGAGTCACTCCCGCCCGATTTTTCCCGAGAGGGGCCGGATCAGCGACGGAGCCGGTTGCGGCCAAGCGGGGCCGTACAAGAAGCGAGTTGCCTAGTTCTGGGAACCACGGAAGGAAAAGCCGATGCCAACATGGCTTTTAATCATGCTGAGCGTGTTTGCTGGGCTGACCATCGTGGGAGCCGCCGTGTTTCTGGCGTTCAGGCCCGAATTCAGTTCACGGCCGAAGAAGTCATGGATGGCAGCGCCATCCGGGAGCGAAAGCGATCGACATCCGATCGCGGGCATGGGGCCGGAATAGTCCGACCAATTCAAACTGACGCACTACCTGGTCCCGAGCCGCGTCGCACTCGTCCTCGGGCTCGTCTAGGGTGAGCCGATTTCGCCGCCTGTCCGGCCGCATCGATCGCAGCGTCACCTGGAATGTCCAAAACTGATCCGAGTCACTCCCGCCTGATCCCTGCCGAGAGGGGCCGGAGCAGCGCCCGCATTCCTCGGCGGGGGCGTAGCCTCGGCCTCGTCGCGTGACGCGGCTCCGATCCGACATCTGGGTCGCGGCCCATCTGCGGCGTTGCGCGGGGGAGGGGATCGACGCGGTGTTGCGACGCCGCGGCGCGGCGGAGGCCGGCGCGATCTTCGTTAGCCTCGATCGGCTGGACGGAACCGCCGACCTTTATGGGCCGGCTCCGCAATCCTTGATCTCCGACGACGACGTCGCGCGCCTGTTTGCGCCGGTCCTCGCGGCCGTGTCCGGATCGGAGATCGAGGCCAAGATGCTTCGCGAAATCAGGTTCGACCAGGACCTGTGGTGGATCTCGATCGATGACCGGCTCGGGCGCTCGTGTCTCGACCTGATCCCGCCCGATCCGGGGACGGCGCGCTGACGGGCTGGACCCGCCCATCCGCCGCGAGATGGCCCCGGGCCGGCTGAGCGGATCGGCCACGCTCGCTCGGCCGCGGCTCGCTCGCGGGGCCCAAGGCCGACGGCGGAGCTTGTCGTCCGCACCCGGTCAGGTAGGCCGCGACCGGCAGCGGCGTCGAGCGTGCGAGGTTGGCCAGCCGAAACACCGCCGCGATCGATCGCGACACGCAGGTCCCGAGCGCGAGAACGACCCGGATGCAATCTGGGGCGGAGACGCCGGACGCCCTGAGGGCGAGCACGAGCAACTCGGCGTCCGCGTCGAGGTCGTGCCGCCACGCCGGATCGAGGTTCGGATCCGACGCCAGGGCGGCGAACACCGCCTGGAGGTCACCGCTCTCCGCCGCCCGAACGACATCGTCTCGGCGTCCGGGCGGCAGGGGGGCCGTCCGGGCCGCCGGGAACAGGGCGAGCCCTGGCGAGAGCTCCGTCCTGATCTCGTCGCGCGCCTCCCGGTCCGCGAAGCGGTAGAGTGCGGCGCGGTCGAAGACGCTCATCTCCGGCCGTCTCAGCAGCGCGGCGGCAAGGCCCGGAGAGGTGGACGCGCGCTCTACCAGGACCGCGAGGGCTCGACCGTCGAGCACGATGGCGCGGTTCAGCGCGAGCGCCAAGTCGACATCCCCGTCGGCCTGATCGGCGAGACCGCGGATCTCGTCGCGTCCGAGATCAGGGCGGCCGGCCGGACCGGGCGCGCCGCAGAGCTCTGCGCCGGCGGTCGGCGCGGCCTCGACTTCGCGCCGAAGCCGCGAGGTGAGCGCCGTCATGATTGCGGTGGGCGCCTCCGCCACATCCCGAAGCAGCGCCGAGACATCGACGAGCACGTCGTCCGGCACGAGAGGGATGAGGCCGAGCGCCAGCGCCTCGTAGCTCGCGCTCGCGGCGCCGTCTCGATGAGGGCTCGAGACGAAGAGCTGGGTCTGCACGCGCAGCAGGAGCGGCCACAATTCGCCATGCGGGTTCTGCGCGAGCCGCGCGAGGCTGGACAGGTCGTGAGCGGTGTCGCTCCACATGGGGCTTGGGCTCGGGGCTCGGCGGTAGGTCGTTATCGCCTCATCAGGCTTACCGAACGGCTAATGCCGGAGCGCCGGGTGCGTTTCGGAGCCGCGCCGAAACGGAGTTTTAACCCTAACCGGGTGCAGTTCGAGCTGTTGGGGCGGAGCTTGAACATGTCACGCGGCTTGAGAATGCAGGAGAGCAAGATCCTGCCGTTTCGCCCACCGGCCGAGCGCACCCGACGTCCGGTCGACCTCGCGGGCGGCTTGGGAACGGTGCTGCTCTTCACGGGGGTGCGCTACGAGCGCATGGTCGACGCGCCCCTCACGGAGCGCCCGGAGGAGACCAACTCGGCCGACGACCGACGGCTCGACGCCTGATCGGGACGCTGACCTCGCTGGCTCCCGATGCTCCCCGCCGATGCTCCCCGCCGACGCGCCCGATCGAGGCGCCATCCGCCGCCTGAGCCCGGACGCGCGTCGCCGAGAACCGGTGCCTGATCGCCTGGGTCACGGCCGCGACCGCCTTCCGGCTCGCCGCCTAGCGCTTACGCGCTCGATCACCTCGTCATCGAGGCGCCGCAACCCGATGCCGCTCCGGCAAGAGCTGAGGTCGGGCGCGTTCGTCAGCGGCCCTCGACGATGAAGCCTCTCGACCCTGTGACCACCTGGAACCCGCGCCCGCCCGCGCTGAGGGAACCCGACGCGACCTCCTGGAAGGCGCCGAACGTGCGCCGCTCGGCGACCTTGGCCCCGCCGATGCCCGGGAGGGGCAGCGGCGCGAGACTGCGATGGGCGAAGCTCATCACCTTCTGCCAGGTCGCGGCCGGCAGCGTGCCGCCGGTCAGTTCGCGGGTCGGCCTGTCGTCGTCGTTGCCGAACCAGACCGTGGCGACGAGGTGGCCGGTGAAGCCCGCGAACCACGCATCCCGGTAGGCGCTCGTGGTCCCGGTCTTGCCGGCCGTCGGATGCCCGGCGATCGCGGCCCGCCGCCCCGTCCCGGCCTCGACGACCTTCGCCAGCATGGCGTTCATCTCGCCCGCGATATCGGAGGCCAGCACCCGACGCGGCTCGCCGGCGCGACGCCGGTAGAGAGGCGTCCCGCGCGGGGTCCGGACGGCCGTCACCGCGTGCGGCTCGGCCCGGACTCCGCCGCTCGCGAAGGCGGCGTAGCCGGCGCTCATGTCGAGGAGGGTGACCTCGGAGGCGCCGAGCGGCAGCGACGGAGTGTCCTGGAGCGGCGTCGCGACCCCGAGCTCGCGGGCGAGCTCGATGATCCGGGCGCGCCCGAACCGGGCCTGCTGCCCGATCGACATCTCGCCCGCCTGGCGGCCGATCTCGACCGACAGCCGGACCGCGACCGTGTTGATCGAGCGCGCGAGCGCGGCCGTCAGCGACATCTCGCCCGAGAAGGTGCGGCCGTAATTCGCCGGGCACCATCGCTCGAGGCAGATCTCGGCGTCGGTGACGACCGAGCCCGGCCGGAGGGCCGTGTGCGCCAGCGCGGCGGCATACACGAAGGGCTTGAAGGAGGAGCCAGGCTGACGGCGGGCGTCGACCGCACGGTTGAACTGGCTCGCGCCGTAATCGCGGCCACCGACCATGGCCCGGACCGCGCCGCCCGGCTCCATCACGACGAGCGCCGCCTGGTCCGCGCCGACGCGCCCGCCGTCCCGGGCGAGCGCCGCTTCGAGGGCCGACTCCGCCCTATCCTGCAGGGCGCTGTCGAGCGGCGTCTCGACCACGAGCGCGGTGTCCCGTCCGAACCGGCCGGCGGCGGCCAGCCGCTGCACCTCCCGGAAGGCCCAGTCGAGGTAGAAGCCGGGATGCGGCAGGCCTTCGCGGCTGATCGCGGTCGCGGGCGCCCGCCTCGCCGCGTCGCGCTCGGCCCGGTCGATCGCGCCCGCCTCGTACATGCGGTCGAGCACGTCGGCGGCCCGCGCATCCGCGGCCCCGAGATGCGGGCCGTAGCGGGACGGGGCCTTGAAGAGGCCGGCCAGGATCGCGGCCTCGGGCAGGGTCACGTCCCGGACGGACTTGCCGAAATACACGGCCGCTGCGGCCTCGATCCCGAATGCGCCGGCGCCCATATAGGCGCGGTCGAGATAGAGCTTCAGGATCTCGGCCTTGCTGAGCCGGAACTCGAGCCAGACCGCCAGGAAGGCCTCGCGGATCTTCCGCTCCAGCGTGCGCTCGCCGGTCAGGAAGAGGTTTTTCGCCAGCTGCTGGGTCAGCGTCGAGCCGCCCTGCACGATGCCGTCGGCCCTGGCGTTCGCCAGGAGGGCTCGGCCGAGGCCGATCGGGTCGATGCCCCAATGGCTGAAGAAGCGCCGATCCTCGGTCGCGAGGACGGCCGCGATCAGATGCGGCGGCATGTCCCGCAGCTCGACCCGGTCGTCGTGCCGGATGCCGCGTCGGCCGATTTCCTTTCCGTCGCGGTCGAGGAAGGTGACCGAGAGGTCGAGCTGCCTCAGCCAATCCTGGCCGGCGGTGGAGAGGAAAGCGGGCTGCGCCAGGATGAGGAGCGCCAGCGATGCGACCGTCGCGAGGTTGACGACACCGTCCACGAGTGCGGCGGCCCGCCGGACAGGCGCGGTGACCAGGGGGCCCGGCGCCCTGCCGATCCAATTCCCGGCCCGCTCGATGGTCCGCAGGACGTGTCCCACCCGATGCAAGCCCTCGGCCGCGATCCCCTTCGCCGGCCGTGCCGGCGGCGCACGCCGTGCCGGTTCGTGCTACAGGGACGTTCCGCGCAAGCTGCGGACCGGCCCCGAACGTGCCGGTCCGGACCAGTCACGCGACCTGCTGCGTCGAAACGGATCATTCACCATGTCGAGGGACGTCGATCCGGAACAGCCGTTCTGGCTCGAGAAGACGCTGGAGGAGATGAGCGCCTCCGAGTGGGAGAGCCTGTGCGACGGCTGCGGCCGCTGCTGCCTGATCAAGCTCGAGGACGACGAGACCGGGCAGGTCCACTACACGGATGTCGGCTGCAGGCTGCTCGACTGCGCCTCGTGCCGCTGCAGCGATTACGCGCACCGTCAGGAGCGGGTGCCCGATTGCGTCCGCCTGACGCCCGCGATCGTGCGCTCGATCGGGTGGCTGCCGCCGACCTGCGGCTACCGGCTCGTCGCCGAGGGGAGGGACCTTGCCTCCTGGCATCCCCTCAAGTCCGGCACGCGGGACAGCGTGCATCGGGCCGGCATCTCGGTGCGGGGCGAGGTCGCGGGAAGCGAGGACGACTTCACGGTCGACGAGCTGCTCGACCGGGTGGTGGATTAGAGGCCCGCTTGCGAGGACCGATGAGGGGTTGCGCGCCGACCTCCGGAACTCCACCCGCCGCCACTCGTTCTGATGGACGAGGCTGGTCGCCCCTCGACGATGCGGCGACAGTCCTAAATCAGACACGGGAGTTTCAGATGGGCTTTTTCACCTCGCCGATCAAGACGATGGACGATCTCTACCAGCATACGCTGCAGGACATCTACTACGCCGAGCACCAGATCACCAAGGCTCTTCCGGTCATGATCTCGAAGGCCGAGAACACGGCGCTGAAGCGGGCCTTCGAGACGCATCTCGCCGAGACCGAAAAGCAGGTGAAGCGGCTGGAGGAGGTGTTCAAGATCCTTGGCAAGGACGCCAAGGGCACGACCTGCCCGGCGATCGACGGCATCATCAAGGAGACGAACGAGCTCATCTCCGATTGCGGCGACGCCGAGGTCCGGGACGCCGCCATGCTGGCCGCAGCGCAGGCGGTCGAGCATTACGAGATCACTCGCTACGGGACGCTGATCTCCTGGTCGAAGCAGCTCGGCAAGCAGAACGTTGCGACCCTCCTCACCCAGACGCTGAACGAGGAGAAGGCGACGGACGAGAAGCTGACGAAACTCGGCGAGACGAACGTCAACAAGAAGGCCGCCTGACACTAGGGCGAGCGCGTTTCGCGGCCCGACCGCCGCCTCTCCCCGGCGGGGAGAGGCGAGCAGGCGCGAAGCGCCGCCCGGGGGAGGGGGGCCGTGTCCTCTCCGGAAGGAACTCTCCCCCTCACCCTGCCCTCTCCCCGCGGGGGAGAGGGGTTCTCCCGCCCGAGACGAAAACTCCGGACTTCCCTGCCCTCGGGAGGGCGGTCGCAGCTGCCTCGACGTCAAACGGCTCTCGCTTTGTATTGACAACGCATGTACGGATGTGCTCTGTGGGGACATGGCTTCCGAGATTCAGAAAGCACCCACGGGCGCGCCTTCGTCGGACCGACTTGCCCGTAAGTCGCGTGAGCGGAGCGAGATCTCGATCAGCATGCGGGTTTCGACGCGTGTCCTCGATCTGATCGACACGGCCGCCACCGTGTTGGATAAGTCGAGGACCGAGTTCATGCTCGAAAGCGCCCGCTTGCAGGCGGTGGACGTGCTGCTGGATCAGCGGTTTTTTCAACTCGACGACGAACAATACGACGTCTTCATGCGTGTGCTCGACAACCCGCCGCCTCCGAACCAGAAGCTCAAGCAGCTCCTCGCCAAGAAGGCGCCTTGGGAGGCGTAGAGCGTGCCTTCCCGTTCGGACCGGTTGATGTTCACGGGTCCAACGCCGCTCACGTCCGAACACGGCCTGGAGAGCTTCTCTTGCGGCAAGGCGCCCCTGGATGACTGGTTGAGGCAGCGCGCCCTCAAGAGCGACGGCCGATCCTCGAGAACCTACGTCGTCTGTGAGCGCGACCAGGTCGTCGCCTATTATTGCTTGGCGACCGGCGGGACCAGCCATGCCGCTTTGCCGGGCAGCTTGCGCCGGAACGCCCCTGATCCGGTTCCGATGATGGTGCTGGGCAGGCTGGCTGTCGATGTTGGGTTCCAGGGGCAGGGGCTCGGCAGCTCTCTGCTTCGCGACGCCATGCTCAGGGTTGCGGCCGCCCATAAGCTCATTGGGTTCCGGGCCCTCGCGGTACACGCCAAGGACGACGATGCCGTAACGTTCTATCTCCGGTACGGCTTCAAGGAGTACCCGTCCGGGACGCGGACGATGTTTCTGCCGATCGAGACGATCGTGGATGCGCGTCCGACTGTGCCGGCTGGCGATCCGAACGAGAACTTGTGAAAATAGTCCTTGACAGCGGCCCGCTCTCCGGCTAAACACTCCCCACGCTGAGGAATTGCGCCAAGAGCCGGTGGCTCTGGCACCCCGGCCTTCCCGATCCTCTCGACCGTCCACCTGCGAGCGCATCGCCGCGGGGCGCCGGCTCGGCCTTGCGCCGGCCCGATCGGCCGGCCGCGCTCCCGAAACCTGACGAGGCGCCCATGGGTACGCCGCTCCCTCTCAAAATCGAGGTGTCTGCGGACGCGCAGGAGCGTGCCCGGGTCGCCTGGTTCGAGACCGACCAGCCTGTCGGCCAGATCGCGTCCGCGCTCGGGATGGCCGAGACGACGCTGTACCGGCGGGCCGTGCGATGGGGCTGGCCGGCGCGTCGCGTCGTCCGCAAACGACCGGGCCACGACGACCCTCGGCTTTCCGGCCGCGCCGCCGGGACGCCCGGCGGAACCGATCTCCGGGCGAGGCTGGAAGCCCTCCTGGCGGGCAGCATCGCGGCCCTCGAAAGCGGCAAGCCGGCCGGCCGCGACGCCGATCCCGAGCGAACCGCCCGGGCGCTCGCCATGAATGTACGCACTCTCGCCACCCTGCAACGGGTCGCGGCCGGACAGGACGATGACGCCCCGACAGACGACGAATCCGAAGCGCCGCCGCGCAGCCTGTCCGCTCTCCGGGACGAGCTTCGAGAGCATCTGCGTCGCCTCCGAAAGGAGGGCCGATCTCGACGCGGCGTACGCGCTGCTGAATCCGACTCAGGCTGAGACCGAGAACCTCCTCCGGCATTGGGAGTTTCACGGTCGAGCGGACCAGCGCCCGATCGACGACTGGCGCTCGAAGGCCCGCTGGATCACCTGGCTCGTGCTCGGCGGCCGCGGGGCGGGGAAGACCCGGACGGGGGCCGAATGGGTTAGGGGCGTGGCGCTCGGGCATCCGGGCTTCATGGAGCCGGGGGCGCGCAGGATCGCGCTCGTCGGCGAAACCCAGGCGGCCGTGCGCGACGTGATGGTGGAGGGGCCCTCCGGCATCCTGGCCGTGCACAAGGTGCGCTCGGAGCGGCCGACCTGGTCGCCGAGCCTGCGCCGGCTCGAATGGCCGAACGGCGCGGTGGCACAGTGCTTCTCGTCGGAGGACCCCGACAGCCTGCGCGGCCCCCAATTCGGGGCGGCCTGGGCGGACGAGCTCGCCAAATGGCGCCACCCCGACGAGACCTGGGACATGCTCCAGTTCGGGCTCCGGCTCGGGTCGCATCCGCGCGAGGTGATCACCACGACGCCGCGCCCGATCCCGCTGCTCCGGCGGCTGCTCGCCGAGCGCGCCGTCGCGATCAGCCGGTCGCGGACGGACGAGAACGCGGAACACCTGGCGCCGGCCTTCCTCCGCGCGGTCGTCGGCCGCTATGCCGGCACGCGGCTCGGCCGGCAGGAGCTCGAGGGCGAGCTGATCGAGAGCCGCCCCGACGCGCTCTGGACGCGGGAGATGATCGAGGCGGCCCGTGTCGCGGCCGCGCCCGATCTCGCCCGCATCGTGGTCGCGGTGGACCCGCCGGTCTCGTCCGGCATCCGGGCCGATTGCTGCGGCATCGTGGCCGCGGGCGTCGACGAGGCCGGCATCGGCTATGTCCTGGCCGACGCGACGCTCAGGGGCGCGAAGCCGGCCGAATGGGCCGCGAAGGCGGTCGCGACCTACCGGCGCTGGCATGCCGACGCGCTCGTCGTCGAGACGAACCAGGGCGGCGAGATGGTGGTCGCGGTCCTGCGCGAGGTCGATCCGGGCGTTCCGGTGACGCCCGTCCACGCGACCCGCGGCAAGTATCTCAGGGCGGAGCCGGTCGCAGTTCTCTACGAGCAGGCGAGGGTGCGCCACGTCGGCGCCTTCCCGGATCTGGAGGACGAGATGGCCGATTTCGCCCCCGGCGGACTCCCGTCCGGCCGCTCCCCCGACCGCCTCGACGCCCTGGTCTGGGCGCTGTCCGACCTCATGCTCAGGCCAAAGGCGGAGCCGAGGCTGCGGATGCTGTGAGGTGGGCTCTCTCCCTCACCCGGACCTTCGGTCCGACCTCTCCCCGCCGGGGAGAGGTGGGCTGCGGAGGTGAGGGGGCCTCACAGGTGCACCCGGTGATCGAGTTCCGCCAGGATGGTCTCCAGCACGCCGGCCAGGTTCGTTCTGACATCCTCGTTCGTCACGCGCAGGACCTGCAAGCCGCAACTTTCGAGAGTCCGGGTTCGCTGGCGGTCGCGGCTGAGCTCAAGCTCTGTCGAGTGCGTCGCGCCGTCGATCTCGATCACGAGCTTGCGCTCCAGGCAGACCAGATCGACGACGTAGCGATCGATCGGCCACTGCCGCTTGAACTTGCAGCAGCCGACGCTGCGGTTGCGAAGCGCCTGCCAGAGCCTGGCTTCAGCGCTGGTCTGACTCTCGCGGAGAGCGCGAGATAGGCTGACGAACCGGTTCATCCCCCCCACCCGGACCTTCGGTCCGACCTCTCCCCGCCGGGGAGAGGTGTAGCGCTCGGACCGATGCAGGCCAATTCATCCGTTGGGTGGTGGGCGGCTCCGGTCGCCGCGGCCCACCTCTCCACGGCGGGGAGAGGTCGACGCGAAGCGGCGGGTGAGGGGGCATAGCCCCGTCAAATCTGGAAATCCCACATGCCCCATCCCCTCCTCGCCTGGCTCTTGCCCGGCGCGAAAGCCGCGCGCGCGCCGCGGGCCGGCCACGGGCCGCCGCTCGGGGGCGGCACGCTCGCATTCTACCTCACCGGCCGGCCGGTCTGGACCGCGCGGGATATGACCGCGCTGGCCCGGGAGGGATTCCAGCGCAACGCGGTCGTGCACCGGTCGGTGCGGCTGGTCGCGGAGGCGGCCGCGTCGCTGCCGCTCACGCTGACGCAGGCCGGGCGGGCGGTCGACGCGCATCCGATCCTGGACCTTCTCGCCGCCCCGAACCCGCGCGAAGCCGGGACCCGTTTCCTCGAAGGCGTCTACGGCCACCTCATGGTGTCCGGGAACGCCTACCTCCAGGCGGTCAGCGTCGAGGGCGTTCCCCGCGAACTCTACGGGCTGCGGCCGGACCGCATGCGGGTCGTCGCCGGGCCGGACGGGTGGCCCTGCGGCTACGATTACGCGGTCGGCTCGGAGACGCTGTGCTTCGACCAGACCGGGGAGGGCGCGCCGCCGATCCTGCATCTGACCCTGTTCCATCCGCAGGACGACCATTACGGCCTCTCGCCGATGGAGGCGGCCGCGACCGCGCTCGACATCCACAACGCGGCCGGGGCCTGGAACAAGGCGCTGCTCGATAACGCGGCGCGGCCCTCGGGCGCGCTCGTCTTCGCGGGCGGGGCCGGGGGCGCGCTGTCCGACGCCTCCTTCGACCGGCTGAAGGGGGAGCTCGAGACGAGTTACGGCGGCGCCGCCAATGCGGGGCGCCCGCTTCTTCTGGATGGCGGCCTCGACTGGAAGCCGCTCTCGCTCTCGCCGAAGGACATGGATTTCGTCGAGGCCAAGAACGCGGCAGCCCGCGAGATCGCGCTGGCGTTCGGGGTGCCCCCGCTGCTGCTCGGGCTCGCGGGCGACAACACCCACGCGAACTACGCCGAGGCCAATCGGGCCTTCTACCGCCAGACCGCGATCCCGCTCGCGCGCCGAACCGCGGAGGCGCTGATCCAATGGCTCGGGCCGGCCTTCGAGCCGAGCGCGCGCAGCGGACCCGGCTCGGGTTTTCGGCTGGAGCCGGACCTCGACGCCATCGAGGCCTTGGCGGCCGAGCGTGAATCGCTCTGGCGCCGCGTCGGCGCAGCCGATTTCCTCGACGAGGACGAGAAGCGCGAGGCCGTGGGCTACGGGCGGCGGGCCTCACCTCTCCCCGGCCGGGAGAGGTCGCCGCGCAGCGGCGGGTGAGGGGACCTGAGCGCTCTCCCCCTCACCCGGACCTTCGGTCCGACCGCTCCCCGCTGGGGAGAGGTGGCGCGCCCGACCCCTATTTGGAGATACCGATGACCTCAGCCTCGGCGCGCTCCCTCGCGCCCTACGAGACCAAGCTTCTCGCCGAGCCCTCGCTCGCCGTATCTCGCGCCGGCGATTTCGCCGGCTATGCGAGCCTGTTCGGCGTGCCCGATCTCGGCCGCGACGTCGTTCTGCCGGGCGCCTTCGCCGAGAGCCTGTCGAGGCGCGGCCCGTCCGGCATCCGCATGCTCTGGCAGCACGATCCGGCCAAGCCGGTCGGCCGCTGACTCGCGATCCGCGAGGACGAGCGCGGCCTCCTGGTGCGAGGCCGCCTGAGCGCCGGTGTGGCCCGGGCGCGCGAAATGGCGGCCCTGATGCGCGAGGGCGCCATCGACGGGCTCTCGATCGGCTTCCGGGTCGTCGAAGCCGACCGGGACCGCGGCTCCGGCCTGCGCCGGCTCAGACGGCTCGACCTGTGGGAGGTCTCGATCGTGACCTTCCCGATGCAGCCGGGCGCGCGGGTCCAGCGCTCCGCCTCTCCCGCGCCGACCGCTCCCCGGCGGGGAGAGGTCGAGTCGCGGAGCGGCCGGGTGAGGGGGAGGCTCGCTCCCGGTGAGGGCGCTCCCCCTCACCCTAGCCCTCTCCCCGATGGGGAGAGGGAACCTGTCTCGGCAGCTCCGCTCGCCCTGGCCATCCGTCGGGCCACCCTGCGCCTTTCCACCACCCACCCACGATGAGGACCACATGACCGCTCAGCTCAATGCCCCCGAGACCAAATCCGCCGCCTCCGGCGAGGTCGCTCTCGCTTTCGAGGACTTCGCCCGCACCTTCGACACGTTCCGCCAGACCAATGACGAGCGTCTCGACGCGCTCGAGACCCGGCGCGGCGCCGACGTGCTGACGGAGGAGAAGCTCACCCGCATCGACGGCGCGCTCGACGACGCGAAGCGCCGGCTCGACCGGCTGCAGATCGAGAGCCGGCGCCCCGCGCTCGCGACCGAGGCGCGCGACCGGAGCGATCCCGCGCTCCGGGAGCACAAGGCCGCGTTCGACCTCTACGTCCGGGCCGGCGAAGCGTCCGGGCTGAAGGATCTCGAGTCGAAGGCGCTCTCGGCCGGGTCCGGGCCGGATGGCGGCTACCTCGTGCCGGAGACCGTCGAGAAGGAGGTGCTGACGCGGCTCGCGAACATCTCGCCGATCCGGGCGATCGCGTCCCTCCGGCTCATCTCCGGCGGCAACTACAAGCGGGCCTTCACGGTCGCCGGGCCGGCCTCCGGCTGGGTCGGGGAGACCGCGCCCCGCCCGCAGACGGCGGCGCCGGTTCTCGCGGAGCTCGCCTTCCCGGCGATGGAGCTCTACGCCATGCCGGCCGCCACCCAGACGCTGCTCGACGACGCGGTCGTGAACATCGACCAGTGGCTCGCCGACGAGGTCGAGACCGCGTTCGCGACGCAGGAGAGCGCCGCCTTCGTCGACGGCGACGGCGTCAACAAGCCAAAGGGCTTCCTCGCCTCGACCACGATCGCCGAGAGCGCCTGGGAATGGGGTAAGCTCGGCGTCCTGGCGACCGGCGTGGCCGGCGCCTTCCCGGCCGAGAACCCGTCGGACAGGCTCGTCGAGCTGATCTACGCGCTCAAGGCCGGCTATCGGCAGAATGCCTGCTTCGTGATGAACCGGTGCACCCAGAGTGTCATCCGCAAGTTCAAGGACGATGGCGGCGCGTATCTCTGGCAGCCGCCCGCGCTGATCGGTCAGCCCGCCACCCTGATGTCGTTCCCGGTGATCGAGGCGGAGGACATGCCGGACATCGCGGGAAACAGCCTCGCGCTCGCCTTCGGTGATTTCCGGCGCGGCTACCTCGTGGTCGACCGCACCGGCATCCGGGTCCTGCGCGACCCGTATTCGGCCAAGCCCTACGTCCTGTTCTACACGACCAAGCGCGTCGGCGGCGGCGTCCAGGATTACGACGCGATCAAGCTGTTGAAGTTCGGGGTGTGAGGCGAGAGACAACCTCGCCCGCTAAGTAGGGGTGAGGTTGGATGGACGTTCGTGGAAACGAGGCACCATTCGCGCTTGTTAGAGCTCCGCGGCAAACCGCATATCGGGTTCGCCGGTTTCGTAAACGCGCAATCGGCGTGGGCTCCGCAACGCCTAACCGCAGCGAAAAAGCTTTGGCTTCTCTAGCAGGCGAAGAGCCCTGGCTTCCGAAACGTGCGACTGGTGGCGGCTGATTCGTCGCGTGTTTCCGCCCCATGAACGAAGAACAGCCGGTCGCGGTCGAGCGTTCCTCGGCCCCGACGGCATCCTCTCTCCGTATCGTTAGCTCGATCGTGGCGAAGCTGAATGATCCCGGCGCGCTGACCCTCATCGCCTCTACATCTTGGCCGGGCTCGCATCGATCAAGGTCGAACCCATATTGGCTTTCGGGGCTGCGACCGTTCTAGGCGTCAGTTTCATGGGTTACCTGGTTGCCCAGAAGGTGGTCGAAGGTCGTACCGCAGCTCGTCAAATTGACGCTTATCGGGACGTCGAGCTTGCAAAATTGCGAGCCAAGGTCGAGAGGAGGCGCACTGAATCGCGCTCGCGATGAGACATGAACCAACTTCGTCGCTTTGAGGTTGTGTAAGCTGCGGACGTTAAATGTCCGGAAACGATTGTTTGACTTTTGGAGAGTGGAGATGACCGACGAGCTCGTCACCTTGCTCACCGTCGCAGCCTTTATCGTCGCTGGCGTTTGCGCCGCTGTCGCCATCGCATTGTGGCGAGAGCGCGTGCTGCGCAGGCGTGTCGAATTGGAAACTGCTCGTGCGCTTTTCAAAAGGCACTTTGAGGTTGCCAGCCAGCTCGTGGACGATCCGGCGACGCCTCAAAGCGTGAGGGAGTTCATACTGGATTTTGCGGATGTCCTAAATCGACCGGAGATGTCCAGTCGCGTTGTTGACGCTCTAACGATCGAGGGCAGCGACGAGCCCGTGCCTGACCATATCCAAGCAGTTTTCGCAGACGTAAAGGCGCTTGGTGCGCATCGCAGCGACCTGCTCGCGCAATTTTACGAGTTCGCGATGACTGGCATGCATGCTGTTGTGCTGAGAGCGGATGAGGATGGATTTGCGCTGCCTCGCACGCTAGCGGCCAGCCCCCCGACGACCCGACAACAGGCGACGATCATCTCGCGCCTATCTGGGTCGGTTGCGCCAGGGTGGTGCGCTCACCCGGCGTGAAACTGAGGTTTCATGCAGGTCCGCGCTGACGCATGAGCCGGCATCCCATTCTCACTGCGTGGCAGTTACTACCCTGCTTTTAATTCGAGTGTCCGGCATTCGACCTCTGGTGAGGGGATAAGCGCTCTCCGCAGCGGACGGGTGCCCGCCTCCTCACCCTGTTCCCTCTCCCCACCGGGAGAGGGAACAGGTCTGCCGTCTTACGCCTTCGGCATCATGACCGTGTCGACGACGTGGATGACGCCGTTCGACTGGTTGACGTCGGCGATCGTGACCTTCGACTTGCCGCCCTTGCCGTCGGTGATCTCGACGGTGTCCCCGGACGCCATGGCGGTGAGCTCTTCGCCCTCCACGGTCTTCAGCATGGCCTTGCCGTTGCCCTTCTTGATCGCGGCGACGAGGTCGGCCGCGTTCATCTTCCCGGCCACGACGTGGTAGGTCAGGATCTTGGTCAGGGTGGCCTTGCTCTCGGGCTTCACGAGCGTGTCGACCGTGCCGGCCGGGAGCTTGGCGAAGGCGGCGTTGGTCGGTGCGAACACCGTGAACGGGCCCTTGCCGGACAGCGTGTCGACGAGGCCGGCCGCCTTCACGGCGGCGACCAGCGTCGTGTGGTCCTTCGAGTTGACGGCGTTCTCGATGATGTTCTTCGACGGGGACATGGGCGCGCCGCCGACCATCACCGTCTTCTCCTGTGCGATCGCGAGACCGGCGACGCCGGTCAGCGCGGTACCGGCGAGCATCGCGGCGACGAGACCCTGCTTGGCCCATCCTCGGTTCATCATGATTGTTCTCCGTTGATCCCACCCGCTGGGGGCTAGGTACCGGAGCTACGTGACCGAGCCGCGAAAGTTTCAGCCGGTCCTCATTCAGCGCGTGGTCCAATCGTAGGCGCTGGCGGCCGGGCCGCCCGGCAGGCCGGCGGCGGTGAAGCTTCGCAGGTCTTCGGAGCGCCTCGCGATCCAGCCGCCATGCTCGGAGACAGGCGTCACCGCCGTGAGCCCGCCGCAGGCTGTCGCGACCCGGGACCGGAGCGCGCCGCTCGACCAGCTCACGATCCCGAGGAGCTGGTAGCTTCCCGGCCCGCCCCGCACGATCGGGCCTCCGGAATCGCCCCGGCACGCGCCGGCGCCGGCCGTCTCGGCGAGCCGGTCCTCGTCCGCCACGACCAGCACGCGGTTGGCGACCTGCAGCGTTCCGAGCGAGATGAGCCGGGCCTGGCGCAGGATCCGGGCGGAGCCGCGCCGGTTCTCGGCCGACAGCCCGAACCCGGCGAGGTTGACGTACTCGCCCGCGCCGACGCGGGTCGCGGCGGACGGGTCGAGCGCCATGAAATCGGCCCCGAGCGGCTGCGCGAGCTTCAGGATGGCGAGATCGATGCCGGGCTGGTTCCGGGGCGTCGTGCCGGGCACGAATTCCGGGTGCATGGCGGCCGCGATGGCCGGCACCGCGACGCGGCGGAAGCGCCGATCGACGAGGACGACCCGGTAGGCCGCCCGCTGCAGCACGCAATGGGCCGCCGTGAGGACGAGGTCCGGGGCGATCACCGCCCCCGAGCAGAGCTCGCCCCGCGAGCTCTCGATCTGGGCAACGGAGCGGCGCAGGCCGTTCGGGTCCTGCGCGACGGTGCCGCCCGTGACGGCGAGCGCCGGGAGAGGTGCGAGCGCAAGGCTGGCGGCGAGACAGGCGAGGGCGCGAAGGAGCATTCCGCGAATGTGCGGCTTGCGAGAGCCGCGAACAAGTGCCGATCGCGTCAACGCCACGCCGCGCTCCGGCCCCAGCCGGCAAGCGTGCGGTCGATCCAGCCGCGCTGCGGTGAGACGAGGACGCCCTGGCTCATGCCGCCGCAGCGGTTCTTTGCGGAGCCGGCGGCCCTCGCAGGGCCCGCTGTCCTCGCAGGGCCCGCGGCCCAGCTTGTGACGGCCGCAACCGCGTCGTCCGGCCCCGCCATCGGGCCGCCGGAATCGCCCTCGCAGGCGCCTGCCCCGCGCGGGCTCGACGCCCAGAGCAGAATGGCGCTTCGGCCATACGGCTCGACGGCCGTGAGCGCGGCCGTCCTGAACGTCCCGGTCGAGCCGAAATCGCCCTCCTGAAGGAGGCCGTAGCCGCCGAGGGTCACCGCCGCTCCCTTGGCGGGGGGCGCGCCGGATAGCCCGGCCGGCGCGAACGGCGCGGGCAAGGGGGCGGCCAGGCGGACGAGCGCGAGATCGATCGAGCGGCGGCGTCCCGCGACGGCGCCTGCATCGTAGCCCGGATGAACCGCGACCGCGGCTGGATCGAGAAGAACCGGCGCGCCGTCCTGTGCACGGAAGTGGATTCGGTACTGGCCAGCTCCGGACGCGCAATGGGCCGCGGTCAGGACCGCGTCCGGCGCCACGACGATGCCGGAGCACATCCCGCCGCGCGAGTTCAGCACCATCACGGTGGCGCGCGACAGCGTGCCGGACTCGGCGACGCCGCCGACCACGGCTCGGGCGGGGGTGGCGAGAACGGCGAGCGCCAGCAGGGCGGGCGCGAAGACGTGACGCCAGGGCCTCCCCTCACAAGGGGGAGGGGAGGCGCCCAGCCGACTCCGCCGTGAGCGCCCACGCGCGAACTCCAGATATCTCGGAGACATCGATGATCCCGATAGCTCTCGCCGGCCCGGCCGTCGAGCCGATCCCGCTCGCCGATATGAAGGCCTATCTTCGGCTCGACGGTGCGGACGAGGACGACCTCGTCTCGGCGTTGATCATCGCTGGGCGGCTCACGGTGGAGCGCCACGCCCGCATCGCGCTGATCGAGCAGAGCTGGCGGCTGCGGCTGCCCGCATGGCCCCCCGACCGGGTCGTTCTCCTGCCGCTCCTTCCGGTCATCGGCGTGGACGCGGTGCGGGTCATCGGGCCGCCGGGCCCGCCCGTGGCGGTCGAGCCTGGCCTCTACCGGCTGGATTCCAGCGGCGACCCGGCGCGCCTGCTCGTCGATCCCACCGTCCCGGAGCCCGGCTCGCCCTCGGGTGCGGTCGAGGTGGATGTCACCTGCGGCTACGGGGCGATTCCGGCCGCGGTTCCGGAGCCGCTGCGGCTCGCGATCCGCCGCCTCGTGGCGCATTGGTTCGAGCGCCGGGGCGACGATCAGCTCCCGGCCGCCCCCGGGTTGCCGGCCGACGCCCGGTCGCTCCTGGCGGCCTTCGTGCGGCCGAGGCTCGCGTGAAGCGGCGGGCCCAGACCGTCGGCGGGCGCGGCCGCCGCTTCACGCTCGAGCTGCCGCTCGAATCGCCGGACGGGTTCGGGGGCGTCATCCGGACCTACCAGGCCGGGTCGCGCCTCTGGGGCGAGATCGAGATGCTGTCCGCCGCGGAGCGCGCGCGGGCGGACCGACAGGAGGGCGTCGCCACGCATCGACTGACGTTGCGGTACCGCGACGGCGTCACCGCGGCCATGCGGCTGACGCTTGGGCTCCGGCGCTTCCGCATCCGACACGCCGGGGACCCGGACGGGCGCCGCCGCGCGCTCGTCTGCCTTCTCGAGGAGATGACGCCGTGACGTCGCCCCTCCTGTCGCTCCGGGCCGCCATCCGGGCGGCCTGCCTCGGCGATCTGGCGCTGGCCGGGCTCATGGACGGGGAAGCGCGCCTCCTCGACGAGCCGCCCCGGAACGCGCCGCCGCTCTACGGCGTGTTCGGCAATGCCGCGCTTCGCGACTGGTCTACCGCGACCGATCGCGGCCACGAGCAGGATGTCGCGATCGTCGTCTGGGCGAAGCCCGGCAGCGCCGCAACGGGTCTCCGGGTCGCCGAGCGGATCTCCGACCTCCTCGACGACGCGCCGCTCGTCCTCACCGGGCACCGGCTCGTCAGGCTTGCGGTGACCGGGATCGATGTCGAGCGAGACCGGGACAGCAACCTCGCCCGGGTCACGCTGCGACTCCGGGCCGTGACGGAGGTGGTGTGAAGTGCCGGGTGCGTGCTCCGGGACGCGGCCGTTCTGCCGCTCTTCAGCATGACGCGGCTTGGGGATGATCGACGAGAGAGCTCGCGACCGTCTCGGGATCCACCTGCAGCGTCATGCTGAGGAGCGGCGCCCGGCGCCGCGTCTCGAAGCACGCACCACACGAAAGGATGGACAACAATGGGCGCTCAGAAGGGCAAGGATCTTCTCATCAAGCTCGCCGACGGCGCGGGCGGGTTCGAGGCCGTGGCCGGCTTGCGGACGCGCCAGCTCGCCTTCAACGCCGAGACGGTCGACGTGACGAACGCCGATTCCGCGGGCCGCTGGCGCGAGCTTCTGGCCGGGGCCGGCGTGAGGCGCGCCGCCATGACCGGCTCGGGCGTGTTCAAGGATGCGGCCTCCGATGCCCGCGTCCGGTCGATCTTCTTCGACGGCGCGATCGAGACCTTGCAGGTGATCGTGCCGGATTTCGGCCGGATCGAGGGGCCGTTCCAGATCACGAGCCTCGAATATCGCGGCGACCATGCCGGCGAGGTCACCTTCGACCTCGCGCTGGAGAGTGCGGGGGCGGTGACGTTCACGGCGCTGTGAGGGGGATGCCTCTCCCGAGAGGGAGAGGTTAGCACTCAGCTCTTCGGCCCGTCGAGCTTCTCCTCGAGGAAGCTCTGCACGGCGTTGAACAGCTGCATCCTGTTCTTCTCCATGATGATCGTGTGCGTCGCCTCGCCGAACATGACGAGCCGCTTCGCGGGCGCGGCGGTGAGGAGCGGGAACAGCGTCTGCGCCATGTAGACCGGGGTGTCGCGATCCCACTCGCCGACCGCCAGCATGGTCGGGGCCGTGATCTTGGCCGGATCGTAGAGCGGCTTGCCGGCGGACCAGTATTCGTTGCCGTCCTGCACGACGCCGTTCGGGGCGCGCAGCACCGGCGGGTTCATCTTGGCGCCCTCGGGATCGGTCGCGAAGGTCGCGTCGGCCCAGGCCTCGAACCAGCCGGCCGGAATCAGTCCGGCCTTCTTGTCCTCCGGTACGCCGGTCAGCCAGCGGTCACGCGCCGCGCCGCGCTGGACGGTCCGGTAGGCGCCGAGCTTGCCCTGCACCTGCACGAGCGAGGGCGTGGTGCGCAGCCATTGCGGGGCGTAGAGCACGAGCCGCTCGACCTTGGCCGGGTTCTCGGCCGCGTAGCTCGCCATGATGCTCGTGCCCCAGGACCAGCCGATGAGGTTCACCTTGGCGATGCCGCGCCGCTTGAGGACGTGATCGACCACGGCACCGACATCCCGGCGCGCGACCTCGGTCGTGACGATCGGCTCGTTCTTGTCGGCCCCTTCGCTCATCTCCTTCGGACGGGTGGAGCGGCTATAGCCGCGCACGTCCAGCAGGTAGACGTCGAAGCCGCGGCTCGCGATGTGGTCCATCCAGGAGAGGCCGCCGAGCGCGAGGTCGAAGGCGGTCTCGGCCGGGTAGGTCGCGCCGTGTACGAAGACGACCGTCTTGTCCGGGCTGAACGCCGTCATCCCGTCCGGGCGCTTGTTGCGCACATAGAGCTCGATCCCGGCATCCCGCGCCGGAACCATGAATTCCTCGGTGACGAGCTTGGTCTGCGCCGCGGCCGGCAGGCTCATGAGAACCAACCCGATGCAGGCGGAGACCGCGTGAACCACGCGCCGCATGACGACCTCCCTTTGAACCGGCGCTTGAGGCGCCGAGCCCGACCGAGCCTCCTCCTCCCGGAGGAGGTTGTCCAGGAGGAAAACAATGGCCAACAGAAGACGCGGCGAGGTGTCGGCGACGATTGCCGGCCGCCGCTACACCCTCTGCCTCACGCTCGGCAGCCTGGCCGAGCTCGAGGACGCGTTCGGGGTCGAGGATCTCGGCGCGCTGGCCCGCCGCTTCGGGTCGGGCCGGCTCTCGGCCCGCGACCTCGCGCATATCTTCGGCGCCGGCCTGCGCGGGGCCGGCGAGCCGGTGAGCGACGACGATGTGCGGGCCATGCCGGTTTGCGACAGCCTGGCCGACCTCGCGGCTGCGGTGGCCGATCTGCTCCACGCGACGTTCGGAGACGCTCCGTCGGACCCTCCGGGGCCGCAGCCGGCCTGAGCGCGCGGGAGGGCCGTCCGGCCTTTCCGTGGGACGAGGTGCTTCACGTCCTGCTCGCCCGGCTGCGGTGGCCACCCGACGCCGTGTGGCGGGCGACGCCGCGCGAGATCGCGTGCGCGCTCGGCCCGCTCCCGGGCAGCCCCGCGCCGCTGCGACGGGCGGAGCTTGCGGCGCTGATGCGGAGCTATCCGGACCATGAGGGCTGACGACGGGTTTTGATGGGAGAGATGCAATGCTGTCGACGGCTGGCGAACGCGGCGAGGTTTTGGCCCGGCAGTCCCGCCAGCTCGAGACGCTGGACCGGCTTTCTCGACGTTTCGGACAATCGCTGGAGGGCGCGCTCTCAACCGGCGCGTCCTCCGGGCGCGAGCTGACCGGCGTTCTCGACGGGGTCGCGTCATCGCTCACGGCTTCGCTCGGACGGGGACTCGGCTCCGCGGTTGGAACGACGCTCACGGAGGCGGTGCAAACTGCGGTCAGGTCGCTGTCGGAGACCGCGAGCCTCCTCAGCTTCGGCGGCAACGCCTTTCCGTTCGCGTCGGGCGGCGTTCTCGCGGCGGGTCGGGTCACGCCTTTCGCCCAGGGTGGCGTGGTCGCCGCGCCGACCTTCTTTCCGATGGCGCGCGGCCTCGGTCTCATGGGCGAGCGCGGCGCCGAGGCCGTGATGCCGCTGGCCCGCGGCCCGGACGGACGCCTCGGAGTCCGATCGGCGGGCGGCACGACGCCCGTCACGGTCAACATCACGGCGACCGATGTCGAGAGCTTCAAGCGCTCCGAAACCCAGGTCGCGGCGGCGCTCGCCCGCGCGGTCGCGCGGGGCCGGCGCGGGCTGTGACGCCGTCCGCGACGGATAGCAGAGGACAACCACGCCCATGCCCGCCTCTTTCCATGAGGTTCGGTTTCCGCTCGACGTGGCGCTCGGGTCGCGCGGCGGGCCGGTGCGCCGGACGGAGATCGTCACGCTCGCGTCCGGCCGTGAGCACCGCAACGCGCGCTGGGCCGATTCGCGCCGCCGCTACGATGCCGGGCTCGGCATCCGCACGGTGGACGCGCTGCACGCGGTCCTGGTCTTCTTCGAGGAGCGGCGCGGCCGGCTCTACGGCTTCCGCTTCCGGGACCGGACGGACGACCGCTCGGGCGCTCCCTCGGCCGCCCCGACCCCGACCGATCAGCCGATCGGCACCGGGGACGGCATGCGAACGACGTTCCCGCTCGCAAAGACCTACGGCTCCGCCTTTGCGCCCTACCGGCGCGCCATCGCGAAGCCGGTCGGCGGCAGCGTGCGGGTGGCGGTCGCCGGGGTGGAGGTCGCGACCGGGATGAGCTGCGACGCCGCGACCGGCCTCGTGGCCCTCGCGGCTGCGCCTGCGAACGGCGCCGCGATCACGGCCGGGTTCAGGTTCGACGTCCCGGTCCGCTTCGACACGGACGCCCTGGAGATCGACCTCGCCGCCTTCCAGGCCGGCCAGATCCCCTCGATCCCGCTGGTCGAGATCGTGCCGTAGGGCACCTCTCCCCAGCGGGGGAGAGGTCGAGTCGGCGCCAGCCGACCGGGTGCGGGGTAGAGCGTCCTCCGGAGAGGTCGCATCCCCCTCACCCCAACCCTCTCCCCGCTGGGGAGAGGGGCGCGTCGCTGCGCTTACAATCGGCGCTGGTTGCCACGGAGACCCCCATGCGTTCCCTCCCACCCGCTCTCGCGGCCCATCTTGGCGAGGGCGTCACGACACTGTGCCGCTGCTGGAAGCTCACCCGGCGGGACGGCCTGACCCTCGGCTTCACCGACCACGATCGCGATCTCGCCCTGGAGGGCGTCACCTACACGGCCCGGAGCGGCCTGGAGGCCGCCGAGGCCGCGAGCGAGCTCGGCTTCGCGGTCGGGGGCGGGGACGTGTCGGGAGCGCTGACCTCCGGGGCGATCACCGAGGCCGCCGTCGCGGCCGGGCTCTACGACGACGCGACGGTGGAGACCCGGCTGGTCAACTGGGCCGATCCCGCGCAGAACCTCCTCCTCGATCGTTCCTCCATCGGCGAGATCCGGCGGGCCGACGACGCCTTCGTGGCGGAGTTGCGAGGGCCGCTGCACCGCTTCGACGAGACGCGCGGGCTCGTCTACCGGGCGACCTGCTCGGCCGATCTCGGCGATTCACGTTGCGGCGTCGACCTCGCGACAGTCTCGGCCGATTCGATGGTGACCGATACCGACGACGCGCTGACCGTGGAGGCTGTCGGGCTCGCGGCCTTTCCCGACGGCTGGTTCGCGGGCGGCCGGCTGAGCTGGCGGGACGGCGCCAATGCCGCGCAATCGGTTGAGATCAAGGCTCACCGGGCGGGGGACGCGACGGCTTCATTCGACCTGTGGCAACGCGCCCCGCGGCCGATCGCGGCCGGCGACGCCTTCACGGTCGCGGCCGGTTGCGACAAGCGGCTCGCGACCTGCCGGGACAAGTTCGCCAACGTGCCGAACTTCCGCGGCTTTCCCCACCTTCCGGGCAACGACTTCATCCTGCGGGTGCCGCTGCAGGGTGAGCCGGGGCTCGACGGCGGCAGCCTGTTCCGATGAGCCCGGACGACGTCGTCGCGGCGGCGCGCGGCTGGATCGGCACGCCCTACCACCATCAGGCGTCCCTGAAGGGAATCGGCTGCGACTGCCTCGGCCTGCTCCGCGGCGTGTGGCGCGAGGTGGTCGGGCCGGAACCGGAGCGGCCGCCGCCCTACCGGCGCGACTGGGCCGAAGCCTCCGGTCGCGAGACCCTGCTCGAGGCAGCCGCCGCTCACCTGGTCGCGATTGCGCCGGAGGATGCCGGGGCCGGGGACGTGCTCCTGTTCCGCTGGCGCGACCGCCTCTCGGCGAAACACTGCGCCATCCTGTCGGCACCCGACCGCATGATCCACGCCCACGACGGGGCGCAGGTCACGGAGGTGGCGCTCGCCCCATGGTGGAGGCGGCGCGTGGCCGGGTCGTTCCCGTTTCCCGGCATAGCGGCGTGAACGCCCCCTCACCCGGACCTTCGGTCCGACCTCTCCCCGCCGGGGAGAGGTGACGCGGCCCACCTCTCCCCAGCGGGGAGAGGTCGACGCGGAGCGGCGGGTGAGGGGACCTAGGCCCTTCAAGCGACCTAAAGGTTAGGCCACCCCATGACCACCCTCGTCCTTCAGGCCGCGGATTCGCTGATCGGCGGGGTCGCGGGCGTCGCGACCTCGCTCGCCGGGCAGGCCGTCTCAGGGCTTCTCGGCGGCGGCGGGTCGGGCGGCGGAGACAGCGTCCGGACCACGCAGGGTCCGCGCCTCACCGAGATGGGCGGCCTCGCCTCGACGGAGGGCGCCGCGATCCCGCGCCTGTACGGGCGGGCCCGGATCGGCGGGCAGCTCATCTGGGCGACCCGGTTCGAGGAGGTCGCGAACACGACGGTCACGACCGAGCGCGAGGCGGCGCGGCGAGGCGGGAAAAGCCTCGGCTTGGGGACCGCACGGACCGCGACCAGGACCACGTCCTCGACCACCTACTCCTATTTCGCGAATCTCGCGGTCGGGCTCTGCGAAGGCGAGATCGCGTTCGTGCGACGGGTCTGGGCCGACAGCCGGGAGGTCGACCTCACGGCGCTCACGGTGCGGGTCTATCCGGGCAGCGCCACGCAGCCGCCCGACCCGTTGATCGTCGCCAAGGAGGGCGAGGCGCCCGCCTATCGCGGCCTCGCCTATGTCGTGTTCGAGCGGCTGCCGCTCGCGCCCTACGGCAACCGGGCGCCGCAATTCTCCTTCGAGGTGGTGCGGCCGGTCGGCGATCTTCGCCGCATGATCCGATCCGTCTGCCTGATCCCGGGCTCGACCGAGTTCGGCTACGACACGCGCCCCGTCGCCCAGGTGCTCGGGCTTGGCGCGACGAGGCCTGAGAACATCCACCAGCTCCAGGCCACGACGGACGTCGCGGCCTCGCTCGACGCCCTGCAGGCCCTCTGCCCCGAGCTCCGCCGCGTCTCGCTCGTGGTCTCCTGGTTCGGTGACGATCTGCGGGTCGGCGCCTGCTCGGTCGCGCCGAGGATCGACCTTGCCGGCAAGGCGACGGCCGGCGCCGAGTGGCTCGTCTCGGGCCTGACCCGCGGATCCGCCCGCGAGGCAAGCCGTGCCGGTGGGGTCGCGGCCTATGGCGGCACGCCCTCGGACGCGAGCGTCATCCGGCTGATCGCGGAGCTGAAGGGGAGGGGGCTCGCGGTCACGCTGTACCCGTTCCTGATGATGGACGTCCCGGCCGGCAACGACCTGCCCGACCCGGCGACCGGCGCGGCCGGGCAGCCGGCCTATCCTTGGCGGGGCCGCATCACCTGCGATCCCGCGCCCGGAGCGGCGGCAAGCGTCGACGGGACCACGGCGGCGGCCGCCCAGGTCGCGAGCTTCATCGGCGCCGCGGCGCCGGCCCATTTCTCGGCCTCCGGCGAGGCCGTCGCGTATTCCGGGCCGGACGAGTGGAGCTTCCGCCGCCTCGTCCTCCATTGCGCGCACCTCGCGGTCGCGGCCGGCGGCGTTGACGCCTTCGTGATCGGGTCCGAGCTCATCGGCCTGACGCGCGTGCGGGACGGGGCGGACGCCTACCCGGCCGTCGCGGCGCTCCGCGCTCTGGCCGCGGACCTCCGGCCGGTCCTCGGCTCCGGCACGAAGCTCACCTATGCGGCCGACTGGACGGAATACGGCGCGCATGTCCGGGCCGGAGGCGCGGAGCTCGACTTCCCGCTGGACCCGCTCTGGGCCGACCCGAACATCGACGCCGTCGGCATCGACTGGTACCCGCCGGTCTCGGATTGGCGCGACGGGCCGGACCATGCCGATCGGGGCGTGGCCCGTGGCGCGGCCGACCTCGACCACCTTCGCGCCCGGCAGGCGTCCGGCGAAGCCTTCGACTGGTACTACGCGAGCCCGGCCGACCGGGCCGTGCAGGTCCGGACGCCGATCACGGACGGCGCGGCCGGCAAGCCCTGGGTGTTCCGGCCGAAGGACCTCGTCGGCTGGTGGGGCAGCCCGCACGTGAAGCGGGCCGGCGGCGTCGAGACGGTCGCGACCGCTTGGGTCCCGGGCTCGAAGCCGATCTGGCTCACCGAGATCGGCACCCCGGCGGTCGACAAGGGGCCGAACGGCCCCAACGTCTTCCCGGACCCGAAATCGTCGGAATCGGCGCTGCCGCCCTTCTCGGCCGGCACGCGGGACGATCTCGTCCAGGCGCGCGCGCTCGCGGCCGCCTTGTCGCGGTTCGGCCCGGCGCTCGCCGGGCACCCGCCGGGCGCGAACCCGCTCTCGACCCACTATCCCGGCCGGATGGTCGACCCGGCCCATGTCTCGGTCTGGTGCTGGGACGCGCGACCCTTTCCGGCCTTTCCCGATTTCGCGGGCGTGTGGGCGGACGGCGCGAACTGGGCGAACGGTCACTGGATCACCGGTCGGCTCGAGGGCGCGCCGCTCGACCGGCTGATCGCCGCGATCCTCGCCGATTACGGGCTCGATCCGTCCGGGACAGAGACGCTCGACGGCTTCGTCGACGGCTACGTGATCGACCGCCCGATCTCGGCCCGCGAGGCGCTGGAGCCCTTGGCGCAGCTCTACGGCTTCGACGCGCACGCGGAGGCGGGCGGCGTCGGCTGGCGGGGGAGGGGCGGATCGGTCGACCTCGCGGTCGAGGCCGAGGATCTCGTCGCGGATGACGAGCCGATCGTGTCCCGCATCCGGGCGCAGGAGACGGACCTGCCGGCCTCGATCGAGCTCGGCTTCACCGACGGCGAGGGCGAATACCTTCGCGCCGCGGTCGGATCGCGCCGCCTCGCGGGAACCAGCCGGCGCGAGCTCGCGAGCGATGTCGCGGTGGTGACCCGGCGCGCGGACGCGCAGCGCCTCGCCGAGACCCGGCTTCAGGACATCTGGGCGGCCCGCGATACGGCGGAGCTGTCGCTCAGCCCTCGCGCCGTCGCGGTGCAGCCGGGAGACGTGCTCGCGCTTCCCGGCCCGGACGGGGCGCGGCTCCACCGCGTGGTGCGGATCACGGACGGCGCGTCCCGCCGCATCCTCGCCCGAGCGGTCGAGCCGGCGATCTTCGACTCCCGCGCCTCGGCCTCGCCGACCTCGCGCGTCCGGCGGCCGCCGTCCGTGGCGGGCCCGCCCTACGGGCTCGTGCTCGACCTGCCCCGGTCCCCGCGCCGGCCGGAGGCGTTGCAGCACATCGCGGTCGCGGCCGATCCCTGGCCCGGCGCCGTCGCGATCTGGCGCTCGTCGGCGGGGGGCGGTTTCGCCCTGCACGCCATCGTCGACCTGCCGGCCGTGATCGGCCGGACGCTGACGTCCTTTCCGTCCGGGCCGGTCTGGCGCTGGGACGGGCGCTCCGTGCTCGAGGTCGAGCTCTCGGCGGCCGGCAGCCTGGCCTCGGTCGGGGCCGAGGCCGCGCTCGCGGGGGCGAACCTCGTCGCTCTGCTCGGGCCGGACGGGGAGGCGGAGATCGTCTCCGCCCGGGAGGTGGAACTGATCGGCTCGCGCCGGTATCGGCTCTCCGGGTTCCTGCGCGGGCTCGGCGGCACGGAGCGGCTGGCGCTCCGCACCCTTGCGCCCGGGGCGACGATCGTGGTTCTCGACGACGCCGTCGTGCCGCTGGCGACCGCACTGTCCGATCTCGGCCGGACCTGGACCTACCGCGTCGGCCCGGCCAACCGGGACCACGCCGACCCGAGCGTTGTCGAAATCTCGGCGACGGTCGGGCCGACGGCCCTGAAACCACTCTCTCCGGTCCATCTCCGGGCGAGGCGAACCGCGGACGGCGTCGTCCTGTCCTGGATCCGGCGCACGCGCCTCGACGGGGACAGCTGGGACCTCGCCGAGGCGCCGCTCGGCGAGGACAGCGAGGCCTACGAGGTCGACATCCTGGCGGGTGGCGTGGCGGTCCGGACGTTGTCCGCCCCGACGCCGACAATTCTCTACACCGCGGCGGACGAACTGGCCGATTTCGGCGCCCCGCAGGCGGAGCTGTCGCTGCGCGTCGCCCAGCTCAGCACCGTCGCGGGCCGCGGCTTCGAGACGGCCGGCGCCGTCCCGGTGGGCTGAAGCGTCGGGCTGCCAGCCCTGCCATCCGGGGCGGCACGCGCCGAACCCGGAACCTACGGTCGTCCATCCCGCGCAATCGCCCTCGCCTGGGAGTGGGTTCTCGCTCTTGGCGAGCCCCGGAATGACCGGGCGAGCCCCGAACGCACTTGAGCAGGACATCCGATGCACGACACCCCGAACCTCGCCCTCCCGCTCCTCGCAGCCGGGCAGGCGCAGAAGCACGTCACCTATAACGAGGCGCTCGTCGCCATCGACGTGCTGCTGCAATGCGCCGTGCTGGACAAGGACCTCGCGAGCCCGCCCTCCTCTCCCGCGCTCGGCGCGCGCTACATCGTGGCGGCCTCGCCCTCCGGCCTCTGGTCGGGCAAGGCGGGCACGATCGCCACCTGGCAGGACGGCGCCTGGCGCCACTTCCCCCCGCGGGCCGGCTTCGTGGCCTTCGTGGTCGACGAGAGCTCGCTCCACATCTTCGACGGCACGAGCTGGAACCCGGTCGCGTCCTCCTTCGCGGCGATCCAGAATCTCGGCCTCCTCGGCGTCGGCGCGATCGCGGATTCCACGAACCCGTTCTCGGCCAAGCTGAACAAGGCGCTCTGGACGGCGCGAACGGCCGCGGAAGGCGGCACCGGCGACCTTCGCTACACGCTGAACAAGGAGAGCGCCGGGCGCGTCCTGTCGTTCCTGTTCCAGAGCGGGTATTCGGGCCGGCTCGAGTTCGGGCTGATCGGCTCCGACAACCCCAGCGTCAAGGTCAGCCCGGATGGGTCGACTTGGCTGTCGTCCCTCAGGCTGGACAGCTCGACGGGCGGGCTCGACTTCCTCGCCTCCGAGGGCTCGATCGCCTCGGCCGCGACCTGCGATCTCGGCTCGGTCCTGCACCTGAAGGTCGCTGTCACGGGCACGGCCACGATCAACTCCTTCGGCTTGAAGGCGCACGCTCTTCGTCTTGTCAGGTTCGCCGGAGCGTTGACCCTGGCCCACGACGCGACCTCGCTCATCCTTCCCGGCGGGGCCAGCATCGCGACGGCCGCCGGGGACGCGCTCATCGCGGTTTCGGACGAGACCGGCAAGTGGCGCGTCACGCAGTACCAGCGGGCGAGCGGCGCCCCGCTGACGGCCGTCTTCCCGACCCTCTCGGTCACGGGCAGCGCCACGATCGGCGGCAACGTCACGGCGAGCGGCACAGCATCGGCCTCGGCCGTCATCAGCGGCGCGCTGGTGTCGTCGGCCCCGTCCTATCCGCAGATTGCCTTCCGGGCGACGGCGGGCGCGAGCGCAAACCGCAACTGGGATTTCATCAGCTATACGGGCGCGAGCTTCGCCGGCCGCATCATCGCCGACGATCTGTCCGCCGGCGTCGATTGGCTGAACGTCTCCCGCAGCGGCGTCGCGGCGAGCGGCATCACCTTCACGGTCGCCAGCGGGAGCCACGTCTTCGCCGGAGGTCCCGTGATCCCAGGCGCCGACAACGCCCAGGCGCTCGGGACGAGCGCTCGCCGGTGGAGCACGGTCTATGCAGGAACGGGCGCCATCAACACCTCGGACGCTCGGGAGAAGACTGAGGTGGCGGCCCTGACAAGGGCCGAGATCGCGGCCGCGAGCGACCTCGCCCGCCTGATCGGCAGCTTCCAGTACCGCGACGCGGTCGTGTCGAAAGGCGCGGATGGCGCCCGACGCCATGTCGGCCTCACGGTCCAGGGCGCGATCGCCGTGATGGAGGCGCACGGGCTCGATCCCTTCCGCTACGCCTTTATCTGCCACGACGCCTGGGAGTTGACCGAGGCTGTCGAGGCGATTCCCGCTGCCCCGGCCGTGCTGGACGAAGACGGACAGGTGGTCGAGCCTTCGATCCCGGAACAACCCGCGGTTCCTGCCCGCCCAGCCGGCGACCGCTACGGCTTCCGCGCGGACCAACTCGCGCTTTTCATCGCGCGCGGGCAGGAAGCACGATTAGCGGCCGTGGAAGTTCGTATCGCTTGACTTGGTGCTCCCACGTCCGCGGTCCCGACGGGATTTGGTCCGCCATCGCAAAACCGAGGTGTACGAGCGGCTGCAATCCTGCGTGCCCTCTCAGCGGCCCTTACTTGCCCGGATAGGGCAAATGACGCTTGGGGCGCGCTCGACGTTGCTGTGCTTTCTTCTTTTTCGCAGCGTCTGTTGCTTTAGGCGTTGGCTTCCGGGAGTGATACTCGATGTTTCCGAAGGCTCTCGCGGCAGCGTTTTGGACGGGGTTTCTAGCTCGGGTGGCGGCTGTTTTGGCGGGCGCGATTTCTCTTCAGCTTGTTTTGGTCGGACTTCTCCGTCAGTTCCGGGTGCTCGTCCTTCCGTCAGTCCAGGATATGGAGCCCTTCCAGTCATATAGGTATGGACTTGGTCAACCATCGTGTTCCAGTCGACGGAACCTTTAGTGTTCTCAGAGCTGCTCGCAATAAGATAAAGCAGGAGCCCGATCACGAGTGTGATGCCACCTCGCGAATAGAGAGTGAATGCCGCTTCTCGTAGTTCAGGAGGCGCGCGATTAAGTTCACGAGCGATTTCCTGGACAGACGCTCCAGCTCGGCGGCCGCCATAGCGGATTTTAGCTTGCTGAGAACATCGAGTGCTTCCGGCGTGGCTTGCCGAGGGATGATGTCATCCTTTGTGTAATCAAATGTGCCCTCAATAATCCGACCTCTCTCGCCGCAACTTGGGCATGGACCGCACGTGCCACTAATCTGGATGTTCGTCGAATCCTCGAAGAAATTTCCGGACGGGAATATCGTGCTGCAGGTCATACAGCGCGCGGGAACGTGTGGCATTCGAATAAACCCGTCTGCGAAGGTGTAAGTAGCGCTCGATGCTGAGGTTTCAATCTGGCCGAAGCAATCGGCGGTGACCTTGGACTATAGAATGTTCCATGCTTTGCGTCGCGCGGAACGACGCCCCCGACCCAACCCATACCGCCGCTTCACCTCACCTCCGCTCTGACTCGCCGCGCAGCCCTGAAGGCTGAGCTTGGCGCTGACGTGTGCGCCGACCACGACATCCCGGAGCCCGCCCATGCTCAGCGTCGACCTCATCACGCGGTTTGCGCCGCGCGCCCGCGCCGACATCGTGCAGGGCCTCGTGGACGGCTGGCTCCGAATCCACGCGGCCGGGATCACGACGCCGAAGCGGCTCCAGCACTTCATGGCCGAGATCAGCCACGAGAGCGGCCACCTCACGACGCTCGAGGAGAGTCTCGACTACTCGGCCTCCCGCCTCCGCCAAGTCTGGCCGACGCGCTTCCCGAGTGTCGCCTCGGCCGAGCCCTATGCTCGCAATCCTCGTGCCCTCGCGAACAGGGTCTATGGCGGCCGCTACGGCAACACGGGACCGGATGACGGCTGGCGCTACCGCGGGGGAGGGCTGATCCAGACGACGTTCCGGGCCAATTACCGAGCCGCCGGGTTCGAGGACGATCCGGACGCGGTCCGGAGCATGCCGGGCGCGCTCGACGCGGCGCTGGAATTCTGGACCCGCAACAAGCTCAACGCACTCGTGGATGCGGGCGACCTCGCGGCCGAGCGGAAAAGGATCAACGGCGGCGTGAACAGGCTCGAGGAGGTGCGCCTCCTTGTCGGACAGGCCGCCGCCGTCTTCACGCGCGTGGTCCCTCCGGCCGCGTCCGCCCCGCTGGCGCGCACCGGCCCCGAGGCTCCGCTTACGGCGCCACCGCCTCCGGCCAGAGCAGGGCTCCTTCGGCCGGCGAGGCTCGTCCAGCCCGAACCGGACGGTGCTCCCGCCCGCCTCCTGGGCTGGCTCCGGCGCGCCCTCGGCTGAGTTCCGCGCCCGGCGGGTCCCGGGCCTTTCACGACGGAGGCTTCCCATGTCCAATCTCTTCGACGCGCTCCGGCCCGCCGTCACGGCCGCGCTCCTGAAGGCGATCGCGGACCCGCTCGTGCCCGTGACCGCATCAGCTCCCCCGGCCCGAACGGCCGCGGGGATCGCCGAGGATGCGATCGCGGCTGTCGAGCGCGACCCCCTCGTTCAGCATGCGGCCAATGGCGAGCCCTGGTATCGGAGCCGCGTCACGTTGGGCGCGATCCTGTGCGCCCTCGCGCCGCTTCTCGGAGGGTTCGGCGTCGTGCTGACGCCTGAATACCGGGAGGCGTCCGTTGCTCTCATCGTGGCCCTCGGCGGCGTCGTCGGACCGGCGCTCACCCTTTACGGCCGCTGGGCCGCGAAGACGCCGCTCGGGAGCGTCTGATGCGGAGCGCGGCGGATCCGGGGTTCGACGCGGTGCTGGCGGCCGAGCTTCGCTCCCGGCAGACCCGCTGGACGGAGGTCTGGCTCGCTTGCGTCATGACGCTTTACGGGGCGGTCCTGCTCTCGTCCGGAGAGACGTTCTCCCTCCCGTCCTATCGCGTGATCCGCGCCTTCGTGGCGGAGGATACGGCGGGTGCGCTCGCCGTCCTCGTCGGGTCCGCGCGTCTCGCGGCCCTCTGGCACAATGGCCGACGGCGGCGATCTCCGCTGGTGCGTGTCGCCGGCTGCGCGGGCGGCTTCCTGTTCTACACGGCGCTGACGATCGGCTTCGTGCTGTCGGCCCCGCCGCTCCCGACCGGGCTGATCTACGGCGTGCTGGCGATCGCCGAACTGCACTCCTCCAGCCGATCGGCACGGGACGCGGCGGCCTATGACAGCCTCGGAGTGAGAAGGCGAAGACGGGCGCAGGGGTGCGGTGTTGAGCAGCCTGCTTCCTGAGGTGGAGGGCTGGATCAAGGTCACGGGCGCGCTCGTGGCCGTATTGATGGCTCTCCTCGTTCCGATCCGGAGCTGGATCACGGAGGATCGCCGCTACCGTGCCCAGACGCTGGAGGCCATCTCGGCGGCCTCGCGCCATGCCGTCTCAGGCGTCACCACGACCGCCTCCACCATGCTCGCGGACGCCCTGACCCTCGCCGCGCTCGCCGACGCGCTGAACAGGGTCGCGGCCGCGATCGAGCGGCTGGTCGAGGCCGAGGAGGACCGCGACAAGGACCGGCTGACGCGGGCGCTCGACCGCTTCCTCGATCTGCACCGCCCAGACCATGGCCCGTGACGGATCGTCATTCGCGACGGGCCTGCCGGCCGGCGGGCAGGGACCATTTAGATCGGCGGAAGGCCGCGATAGACCCGGAGCGTGTAACGCCGCCCATTCTCGGCCGGGGACGAGTTGTCGGATGTCGAAAGGTATAGGGTCTCGTTCCAGTGCGAGAACCGCCCTGCGCCACGTGTCCTGACGCTCTCATGCAGCGAGTGCGGCGGCCCTAGCGGCCGATCGTCTTCGAACGCCAGCGCGGTCGACCGTTCCGGCTCGGACGGTGTATCCCCTGACGTGCCGGGCACTTGCATGAGCCACGAAAGACCACTCTGGGTCATGGCGCTGGCGTCCAGCTCGACGACGGCCTCGACGTTCGCCGCCAGCCGCGTCGTCAGCTCCTGTCGTCCCTCGGCCAGGCTCGACCGCTTCAGTTCGTCCATTCTGGCGAGGCTGGCGCGCGATCGCGTCCTCATCTCATCGTCGGCTTCCTCCCTCCGGAAGAACAATCCCCCGCTCACGGCTCGGAGGTCGTCCTCGGGCCAGTTGCGGTAAGACGATGCGCTGCGGCGCAAGCGAGGCAGCAACTCGCAGAAGTAGTCAGGTGTCGCGAACGTACTATCGGCGCGGTCGATCATTCGGAGACCTGCTGCCTCAAAATGAGGCTGAAACTCGCTAGGCCGATATCTGTTGCCCCACTCCATGTTTGCGTCCGATGACATGCTTGCGAAGTACTCATCGGGCGTGGTCAGAAACTCTAGTGGCCGATCAAAATTACGATGATCTCTCCAGTCGACGAGATGGGCGGCATAGCCGCCGCTTCGGAGAACTCGCCCCGTTTCCTGTGCAACGGAGGTCAGATCGACGATGTGCTCCAAAACCGCAAGCGAGCATACAAAGCCCATCGAGCTGTCTTTGACCGATGCCAGATCCTCGGCAGGCTCCTCAAGCAAGGTGAGTCCGCTCCGGCTGTAGCCGTTGTCCCGGATTGCGGCGAGAAGAGCATCTTTCGAGCCGTCCCAGAGTTCGGCCATTCTTCGGTAGAGGGCTGGGTGATAATCGTCGTCCCAGGGCGCGATGAAACGATCCGCTAGCGTCACCTGCACCCCGATTGACGACAGGATAAGCTGCGACCCGAACCCGACCCCCGGGCCGAATTCCAGATATTCTAGGCCTTGAGGATCGATCTCAAAACGATGGAAGTGCTCAAGGCACCAATTCAGATGACTCATAGAGTGTTTGCAGTCGGATTCGATAGTTTTCGGATCTCTCTTCTGGTAATTTACGGGTGCACCCATGGTTCAAGCTTTCTCTTCAGAAGAAGGACAGGCGATGACTTTTCGGCGCGGGAGGCCTGGAGCATAATCTAAACGGTTTGAGTCGCTCTGACGCCCTCAACGTGCCTTCCAATTCCTCGGCCACCAGCCGTATTGCTCGGCCAGCACCACCGCCAGCACCACGGCGACCGTCGCCGCTAGCAGGCTGAGGAAAAAGTTCGCCGGCTTCGGTTTGTCGTGATTCACTCTGGTTGGTTGATGGCTGGGCGGGGATCGCGATGCGGGGTTCGGACGAGCGGTCAGGGTCGCTGT